>Ga0123335_1000896_pt1 | contig 49895 bp, 37 predicted proteins | sample BiotimSIPDNA_2_FD_89707 | JGI IMG/M metagenome (GOLD analysis project Ga0123335, IMG submission 89707) | Anaerobic biogas reactor microbial communites from Washington, USA - Biogas_R2 time_0 SIP DNA | ecosystem: Engineered > Bioreactor > Anaerobic > Unclassified | place: Washington, USA...
ATTTCCGCCGATGAATTTCGGCGGCCCCATTGAAGCTTCGCGGGCGCCGACCTCGAAGGCGCCGATCTGCGGGATTTCCGCCGATGAATTTCGGCGGCCCCATTGAAGCCGGTCTCCTTCTGCGGAACTCTCCGCTGTTAGGGGTATTTCCGCCGATGAATTTCGGCGGCCCCATTGAAGCGAGATCGTCTCCCGTGCGGCCGGTGGGCGTATACAGTATTTCCGCCGATGAATTTCGGCGGCCCCATTGAAGCATGATTGTTGACCTTGACAACACGGCGATTCATTTATTTCCGCCGATGAATTTCGGCGGCCCCATTGAAGCTTCGCGGGCGCCGACCTCGAAGGCGCCGATCTGCGGGATTTCCGCCGATGAATTTCGGCGGCCCCATTGAAGCAGGACGGGCTTGGCACGGACAACAACATACATCTGTATTTCCGCCGATGAATTTCGGCGGCCCCATTGAAGCACCGTGGCATCACGCGGGCTATGTTCCTTGAATGGACTATTTCCGCCGATGAATTTCGGCGGCCCCATTGAAGCAATCAGGACTTGACGCGACACGACGGGACAAGACAAGCATTTCCGCCGATGAATTTCGGCGGCCCCATTGAAGCCATCTGGTTTCTAAGAATCATGCCACCGCCGCCCAATTTCCGCCGATGAATTTCGGCGGCCCCATTGAAGCCGCGCCACCTCCGGAGGTGCAAATAGTTCGTTCCATATTTCCGCCGATGAATTTCGGCGGCCCCATTGAAGCGCTTCGGATTGGGTAGATCAAAAGGTATATCAGAATGATTTCCGCCGATGAATTTCGGCGGCCCCATTGAAGCAATGTTTCCTCTTTCTTTTCTTCCGTGTCGCTTCCATTTCCGCCGATGAATTTCGGCGGCCCCATTGAAGCCAATCTACTCCCTTACCTGGCCGCTGGTTACCCACGATTTCCGCCGATGAATTTCGGCGGCCCCATTGAAGCACAAGCACCTTCACCGCCAATTCATGCCATTCAATTAATTTCCGCCGATGAATTTCGGCGGCCCCATTGAAGCACATTTGTCACGGGTTGTGATACGATTCCTGCACGGATTTCCGCCGATGAATTTCGGCGGCCCCATTGAAGCTGTTGTTCCGTAATAAGCACCTCAAGCCCGGCTAAAAATTTCCGCCGATGAATTTCGGCGGCCCCATTGAAGCGGCGTGTTACGGCTTGTTTACGGTTAGGTATTGAGGAATTTCCGCCGATGAATTTCGGCGGCCCCATTGAAGCGAGCTGCGCCCTATTTTTTTTGCCGCCAGAAATTTCCATTTCCGCCGATGAATTTCGGCGGCCCCATTGAAGCTCGCGATTGACGCAGCGCCAACACCCGGAACAAGCATATTTCCGCCGATGAATTTCGGCGGCCCCATTGAAGCGTCACCTCTTCGCGCACTCCAACCAGGCCGCGGGCGATTTCCGCCGATGAATTTCGGCGGCCCCATTGAAGCCATTTTGCCAGACACGACCGGCTGATCCAGCAGATGATTTCCGCCGATGAATTTCGGCGGCCCCATTGAAGCAATATTTGGCCAACAACACAATCATCACAGTGTTTGCATTTTCCCTGGTCGCGAAAAAAACGGACTGACGTTTGTTTGGGTTGTTTGGAATGAGACATGGAGAGCTTTGCTGAAAGCCCGTTTGTAAGGCTCTTTTGTTAAAGACCGTCTTGTTTGGCTCTCGTTCCCAAATTCCATTTGGGAACGCGCTCTCTCTTGAAATTCTATTTCCTTTTTCATCACCCCAAGGGCATTTGTGTTCTGTCGTGTATTTGCGAAGTAGAACTTCGCGGACAATTGCGTTCCCAAATGGAATTTGGGAACGAGAAGAGAAATGGAATTTGGGAACGAGAAGTCACCCCAAGGACATTTGTGTTCTGTCGTATATTTGCGAAGTAGAACTTCGCGGACAATTGCGTTCCCAAATGGAATTTGGGAACGAGAAGTCACCCCAAGGGCATTTGTGTTCTGTCGTGTATTTGCGAAGTAGAACTTCGCGGACAATTGCGTTCCCAAATGGAATTTGGGAACGAGAACAAACGCTTAGAGGATGGTAACGCGAAGAGGATGGGGCGGCAAGGCCCCACGTATTCTCCACGGATGTAAGAAGGGGTGCGCTTTATCTCAGGTGTCGTTGTCCTGTGCGGCGTAGTACTTGCCGAGGGCGCCGGGTTCGATCGCTTTTCCCGGTAGTGCCCCTTCGCTTTTGGGCGTAGTTGCGCTGAAACGGGCCTCCAGGCGGAGCGATTCCTTTCCGAAAACCACGTTCCCGAAAACCAGGTCTTGTTCCTTATCATGGAAAAACACCGCAGGCTGCGCATTTATGAGAATTTCTGTCGCCGTCGCGCCGCCCGTGCCCAGCACCACGACCTCTTCCACGCCTTCGGGTCCGTCCAAGAGCAGGGACAGGTTGCCTGTCCCTGCGTTCCACTGTTCGGCAAGGCGTTTCCCGCCCCACAGATGGTAAGGGCTATTTTCCGGAACAGTTCTCAGATAGAACAGGCGGAGTTGGGAGGAATGTAGCGGAACATTGACAAAGGGCGCATGGTTTCCGTCCGGTCCCTTCCCGAGCGTGCGGCGCGCGTGAACGTCATACACCACCACAGGCCTGGCGCTGTTCAGCAGTGCGGCCGGCGCGTTGGGTTCCGCCAGCGAGCAGGAGGTCCCGGCGTCGTTCATGTTGGCCAGCGCCACAAGCGCGTCATTCCAGACCCGGTTATGGTACAGGGCGGCATAGCTGCCGGGTACGGTTGTCTCCAGGGAATCCGAGAAGGTAGACTCATACAGGCCGAAGTAATACTGGGCCAGGTTGTAGGTGCTGACGAAGAGGGGTTCGTTTTTGTTGACCCCCGAAGCATAGGGGAATTTTTCCGGCCAGAGCCGCCAATCCAGGTAGCTGTACTGGCCGCCGCCGGTGAGCAGATCAAAAGCATAGGCCCGTTCCGCGCCGCAACGGGTGGTTTCGCTGTCGCCCGCCCACAGGCACCCCTGGGCATACATATTATTGAAGGCGCCAAAGGTGTCGCGATAGGATTCGACGGAGGCAAAGGTATAGCCTTCGCCGAAGAGGTGGCAGTCGAAGGGGGCGATGACGGGCAGAACAAAGCCATGGCTGCAGTGGTCGATGAGCACCGCATGGGGACAGCCTGCCCGTAGCGCCTGCCGCCGTCGCCAGTTTATCTCGTGCAGCTCGATGAGGCAGTCATACACCTGCTGCGGGTGCCCGTGCTCTTTCCACAGGGTGCAGTTCTCATAGGCCAGGTTGTCATCAATGTACATGCCGTCCACGGGATAGCGTTCCAGCATGCGCTTGTCGCATTCGATACGGTAATCGGCCAGGCCGTTGGGCGAGGCGAGGCAGGTCGCCAGTGTGTCGCAAAAGGCGTCCATGCTTGCCTTGTACTGGCCGCCGTAGTTAAAACCCTGCCACTCGGCCCAGCGGCCTTCTTCGATCCTCTTTACCACCTCCGGATCGTGGCGATACATGAGGTCGGCGTTGGCGGTCCAGATGAAGAACATCCCGGTGTCATGCACGGTCTTGAGCACCCGCTCCAGTTCACCCACCGGCGGGCGGGGGGCGCCGGGAGGGCCCAGGCGGTGCATCTGGAACAAGGTGTACCCCAGTTGTGCGGCCGCGTGGATTTCCGCGTCAGACGGATAGGGGTGGTTTCCATCACCCACCCAGATGAACATGCGCAGGTCGCGCCAGCGCGGGTGCGGCAGGCGGTTCGGCGCGACGGCGAGGCCGACCCGGAAGCTGAAGGCTTTCCCGGCGGGAAGGGTGTAGGCGTCGCCGTCCGGCCCGGCGTGAATCAGGTGCTGGTACAGGTTCAGGAGGCATTCGCCGTTTTCAACGGCATTCACCCGGACCGCGGCCGTGTCCAGCGATGCGGGGGAACGGTAGAAATCGCCCATGTCGGTAAACAGGGCGAGGGCGGCTTCGTCGCTGTAGACTTCGAGGCAGGAGGTGGGCGTGTTCAGACGTGCGGTCTCGCCGGGCTGCGGCAGGGCGCCCTGGTAACAGTCCATGCCGTTCGTGTCGCGGCGCTTGTGCAGGTAATGGCTGAACCGTCCGGCGGCGGACGCTTCACAGCGAATCCCCTGGCGCAGCACCAGATCCGCCTCCGGGGTGAGCGTGACTTCGGAAACCAGGACGCCGTCGTTGAAAATGGTGGTGGTGACGGTGCAAGGCACCCCGGGAACCCAAAGACACTCCGTGGACAGGACCACCTGGTCCAAGCTCTCTTTCAGGACCCGTGTGGCGCCGCCAACGGCGCCGGTAAGGCTTGAATCATCGAGCCGGAGCGCAACCGGTTCGCGCAGCGTGATCACACGCTTCCCTTCGCGGGTGACATCCAGTCCGCTAACAGCGCCGTTGGCCCGGTCAATGGTGTAGCGAAAAGTGGGCCCCTGCACGGAAATCGCGGTGTCCGTGACGGTGCAGGAAAGGTCCTCCGGGGGCAGGGCTTCGCGCACTACCTCCGCGATGGTCTTGCTGGTGACGGGCAGGTCCGCCGCCGCGCCGGAGGTCTGCAGAAGGCACAGTAAAAGCATCAGGGCTTGCATGTCGTGTTTCCTTTCACCCCTTCCAGTTTCCAGACATCCGGTTCCATGTTGTTCCCCGCCACCATCCACAGCGCATCCTGAAAAACAAACACGCTGGCGGCGTGTCGCGGTTTCCAGGGCGTGTCGGAAACTTCGTGCCAGGTGATGCCGTCTTCGGAATACCAGACATCATTCCGGTTCTCCTGATTCCAGCCTTCCATTACCCACAGTTTCCCGTCAAACACCGCGACATCATGATACTGCCTTGGATGCCACGGCGCCGCTTCCAAAACCCGTTCCCAGCGCGTTCCGTCCATCGAACACCACACATCGTTGTAGAACAGGCGTTCGGGCTGCTCCGGGGTGTCATAGGTGCCGCCGCCGAGCACCCACATGCGGTCCTTGAAGACGGCGTTGCCGCCGATCATGCCCCGGGGCGGCCAATGCGGGCCCTGGGGTGTTACCTGTTGCCAGTGGATCCCGTCCCCCGAGTTCCAGATATCGTTGTAGAACCGTTCTTCGGCGGGGGCGTGCTGCGGCAGGGTCTGCCCGCCCATGACCCAGATCTTGTCTTGAAAGGCCAGCGTATAGTGCAGTACCCGTGGCGCCCAGGGCGCCGGCCGGTCCTTGTTGACGTGAACCCAGTGTATCCCGTCCTCCGAGTTCCAGACATCGTTCTGGTAGTGTCCCTGGATCGGGTCGCCGCCCACAATCCACATCCTGCCTTGATGCACGACATACCCGGCCGTATGGCGGCCTTCCCAGTCACCCTCCGGGTTGAAGGATGGTGTGCCGAAGGTGTTTTCCTTTTCCAGCGTCCAGTTTCGGCCGTCCGGTGAACTCCAGACATCATTCACGCAGTCGAGGGGGAAATAGGCCTCATTCCGGGAATTCCAGCCGCCGATCAGCCACATCCGGTTCCGGTATACCAGCGCCCCGGCGCCGTCGCGCGGTGCGAAGGGCGCGGTCATGGTCACATTGACCCAGCGGTACGGGCATGTATCGTTCGCCGTGGCCGGATATGCCAGACCCAGGAATGCCAGGAAAAGGACAAGCCCGACGTGGGTGAGTTTAAGCGGGTTGCGGGTGCGGCAGGCTGGCATGAGTACTCCTTGTAACAGTAAGACTATTTCAGTTTCTTTGCGGTTTAACATGCATTATACTTTTTTCAGCGGGTTGGAATGCAGTGCCATCATACGCAAGGCGTTGTCGGTTTTGAATTCCGGGGACACGTTTCCCAATTAACCAAAAGGTTAAAGTTTCTAGCCCCATTCACGGAAGTGTACTTGGGAACATGTCCCCGGAATTCAAAAGGGAACAAGGGGCAGGGGACATGGATAATGTTGCCAGTAATGAAAATTTTTTGCATCTTTATATTTATGGTATGATTTCGCATGAGACCGCCATGTGTGTTTTTCGTTCGTGGCTGTGACTATTCACGCGCGGGGAGCATGCGGTGCCGCAGTGCGCGGCGGGATGGATGGTATTCGAGTCAGCACGCAGGGACCCGTCCCTGAGTGACAGGCTCCTTTTTTGTCAACAACGAATCATGGTACCCAAGGGAGAAAGACGATGGAAACGTTTGAACGAATCGCATCCTGTGTGGCCCGTGGAAAAGTGGACGTCAAGTCGCCCTGGCCGCCGGACCTGAAAGGACAGGACGGGGTTTTTGAACTGGTGCGTGACGCCCTTGCGGCGGGCGCCGATCCCAATGACGTGCTTACCAAAGGGCTGATGCCGGGCATGAATGATGTGGGCAAAAAGTTCAGCCGGAATGAAGTCTTTGTGCCGGACCTGCTCATGGCGGCCAAGGCCATGACCGCGGGCATGGATCAGCTCAAGCCCCATTTCGAATCCGGTGCGGCCAAGCGCCGGGGCGTGCTCATCGTCGGCACGGTCAAAGGCGACCTGCACGACATCGGTAAGAACCTGGTCCGCATGATGATGGAAGGCGCCGGCTACGAAGTTATCGACCTGGGCGTGGACGTCAGCCCCGAGGCCTTCCTGGCCAAGGTTGAAGAGCGGCCTGGAAGCATGGTCGGCCTGAGCGCCCTGCTGACAACCACCATGGTCAACATGGAGGAGACAACCCGGCTGATCAAGTCCAAGTTCCCGGAAACCATCGTCGTGGTGGGTGGTGCGCCCCTGACTTGGGAGTTCTGCAAGAAAATCGGCGCCGATGCCTATTCTCCCGACCCGCAGGGGATTATAGAATGGCTTGATGCCAAAGTAGCCTGATCCCCCGATTTCGATTACATGGGAAAACCGGCGCAACGGGACTCGCCCGGCGAGTTCATCGCCTGTTTTCCCCTTTTTTATGGACCGCGCCTGGGATGCCGTTATGCCGCCTTTGCGCCGCGATTACCATATATTGTGTTTTTGAAAAAAAGGAAACCCAAGCAATAGTTACGGTTCCTCTCAATACCCAAACGGGTAAAAAAGACAGTTTCCGCCGGAGAATTGTTGTAACAAAAAAGGCAGGCAAATTGTATTTTAGGCGTGTGCAATTCAGACACGTTCATGAACGCCTGCCTGTACTGTCCGGGCGCGTGAATCAGTGGAGGAAAGCATGAACGCTTATGCTGAATGCAGCGATGAAAAGTTGATGACCTTACTCTGCGAAGGTGACAAGGAAGCGCTGGCCGGCCTGGTGGAACGGTATCAGAACGATGTGTTCCGCTTTTGCCTCCATTATCTGGGCGATCTGGAAGCCGCCCGCGAAACCGCGCAGGAAACGTTTCTCCGCGTATATACCGCTAGGGAGCGCTTTGACGCCGCGCGGGTGTTCCGTCCGTGGATGTTGTGTATCGCGCGCAATATGTGCCTTAACATCCTGAAACGCAGAAAAGTGGTACCCATGGAAAGCCTGGACGGGTACGAGTCCGGAGACGGTGGCGCCGTGCGTTATTTGCCGGCTGCCGCCACAGAGCATCCTCTGGAGAGCATTCTGGCGGACGAACGGAAACGGCAGCTGTTGAATCTTGTGAATGGGTTGCCCCAAGAGGTGCGTGAGGTGTTGGTAATGCGCTATTTTGAGCAGATGTCTTCCCGCGAAATTGCCGAGGTGCTTGAAACCAGCGAAGGCGCCGTGCGCACCCGGATTCACCGGGCCTTGAATGTATTACGAAGCAAGTGCGAAAAAAGAATGGATATTCGTTGAAGAAAGACGGTCACAGATTTACGGAAGATGTCCTGCTGGACTACCTGGACGGCGTTCTGGACGCGGAAGCGGAAACAGCGCTTCGGGAAGAGTTGCAGCGGAACGCCGAACTGTGCCGTGCCCTGGAAGCGCTGCAGGCGGAACAACAGGCGTTGTTTGACCTCGGCCGGGAACTCCGGGTCGCCGTGCCGTCGATTCATGCCGTGGATTCCGTGATGGAGACCCTCAACGATACCGTGATTGCGGCAAGTCCTCTGGAAAATGAACTGGTTCAGCTTGGCGACGCGTTGAAGGCCGCCCAGCCGATGGTTGACCTTGCCGGGAACATTTCGACATTGTTGCCCGGGGTGAAATCCGGGGAAAACAATACGTCCCTTGAACAGGAACTGGCGACGGTGGGTGAACTCCTGCGTGTTCAAACGCCGCGCGTCAATCTCGTGTCGAAGGTGATGGCTGGGGTCCGCAAGGAATCCTCCACCCAGCCAACCTCTCTGTCCGAATATGCAATGCGGAAGTCGGCAGCCAGGCGCAACGCGTCACTGTCATGGCGCTTGATTGCGGCCGTGGCGGCCGGGCTGGTTGTGGGGATCGGGCTGTTCCTGGTCGTGATGGTCCAGCCCGCGCGCGTGCGTCGAATGGAAGTTGCCCGGAACGCGCAGTCCCGCCCCGCACTTACGGTGGAGGAACGGCCGGAAAATCCGGCGCCCCCCTTGCGCGAAGGCGAGGCTTTTTCCTTTTCCGGTGCTGGTTCCGGTGAACTGGAACAGTTGTCCGCGATGGCCCGCCCCGCATCCCGGGAAGGCGTAGTCCCCGCCTACGAAGAGGAGGCACCTGCGGAATCGGGATTTACCGTGCAGGATATCCTCCGCGCGAAGCAAAAGGCCTTGGCAGGACAGGCCGATGCCTTGGCCATGCTGGCCCGGTGGGGTGCGCTCGATCCGGACGAGGTGCGGCGTCTGTTTGCCGGGGGCCATCTGACTGCCGCGCAAATCGCCGGAATGAGCCGGTTCCTGCCCGACGGGGAAGCGGCGGATTTACTGCGGGCCGCTGTCAAACAGACCCCGGGAGATCCCGCGTTGCGTTTCGCCCTGGCCAGTCAGCTTATGGGCGATCCGGCCGGCTATGAGGAAGCCCTGCAACATTTGGCCGCATTGCGCGAAGTCTCCCCCGACAACGCACTGGTCCATTACATGGACGCCCAACTCCGTTTCGCCATGGGCGATTACTCGGGAGCGCTGGCGGGTCTTGAATCCGCGGCGGCCCTTGAAACGGGAAATGCCTACGGCCTGGCAAACGCCCAATATCACAGCGCCGCGCTCCAAGCCGCGGGATTGGCTGTTGAACTTGCGGACACGGTGGCAGCCTTCTATGCGGGCACGGACGAATACGGCGCCATTTCCCAGATGAAGACCGATTTGCTCGGATACGGCCAATATTTTGAATCCGTGGGCGATTATGACGCCGCCATGGCGGTCTATAAAAGTATTGGCCTCCTCGGACAACAGGTGATGCAGGGGGCGAACTACAGTAACGAGTACCTGGCCGGCCTCGATACCCAGGTCACCGCCATCGAGGCCATGAGTGCCCTGGCGGATATCATGGATATTCCAGGGGGGCTGCAGACCATTCAGGCTACCTACGATGTGTTTGTGGAAGGTCTCAATATTTTTCTGGAATATACCCATCTGCTGGAAGAGGTGACCAATATCGAGGACATTAATATGGTCTTGACAGCGGTCAATGATATCCTTCAGACAGGGGATATCCGGTATCTCCAAAGGCTGGTCAGGTGAACTCAACGCCGTGTTGACGGGGCGGGGCGGGCTTCATCAGACGATTCAAGCCGTTCCTCTTTTCCTGCAACGAAAAATTCCGCCAAATTTTGGAAATGTAACGCCCACAATGTATGTTTGTATGGTAGAATGAAAGTGACAGCGGTTTTCAGCGGGAAGTGTTATCCCGCGCGGCTGTCGCGGAAAGAGAATAATTGGTAAGGAGTGCAGGTCATGGAAGACGCAATCGCAGTATTTTTCTTTATGTTTTTCTTCATGATGATGGTAATGATCGCTGCGACGTCCTGAACAGGACGTCTTGTTTCGCCGTTAATGAGGCGCGATTATTTCCTCCAGGAAGGGTAGAAACGCGTCCGCGAAGAGTTGATTCCCGTCACGCGTGGGGTGGCCGTCCAGTTCAAAGTAGAGGCCGGGTTCATCCTGCCGCGCGCGGAAACTCCCGGTTACTTCGTAGAAGGGGAGATTAGCCAGTGTTGACGCGCGGCGGATGTTTTCATCCGCGCTGTCCGTGGTGAGCAGCCATTCCGGGACATTGTAGCCGACACGGCCCATGTTTTTGAGGGCTTCCCGGTTGACATAGGGTCCCTCGGGGATGCAAAGGATGGCGGTTTGGGACCCGTATTCATCGGCCACACGCTTGATGCGCGAAAAATGGCTCGCCGTGCGATCGATGCAGGTCTGGGTCCACGCATCTTCCACGTCCATGGTCAGGATGTAAAAATCGGGGTTTTGCATTCCCAGATCCACCATGTAGGGGTTAAGATTGCCGCTCTGGTAGGCAGCCTTCACTTCATCGTCAAAGGCATCGAAACGCGCGCGTTGTTCCGGCGTCATCTTTTCCAGGAATTCCCGGGCGGTGTTGGCCGTCCAGGCGCGGTTATCTTCCGCGGTACTGACCTGTTTCGGCATCTCCTCGTGGCTGCGTCCGCCGAATTCCCGTTCCCGCCGCAGGTCGCGCATGTACAGGGTGAAGTTCGGGTAGACCCGGCGTATGCTGTCCCAGAAACTTTTCGCCGGAGTGGGGGCCTCTTCCGGACCCGCGGCCCGGATATCGTTTCCCTGGAGCATGCACACGAGCACGAGGTCGGGACGCAGCAGGGGTATGGCCTTTTCGGCGATCTCCGAGTAAAAAGGCGGCCCGGATCCCGGCTTGCCCAGGTTGAGGATTTCCACTTCTTTACCCGATTCGCGCAACCGCTGTTCCAGCATGCGCATCCAGGTGTTTTCAATGTCCACGCCCCAGCCATAGGTGTAGGAGTCGCCTATGGCCAGTATCCGGTAGGCGTCTCCCCGTTCCCGGGGCAGTTCCCGGTCCCGTATGCCGATGGAGTTGATGTAAACGGAATAGCGGAAGTCCGCTGATTCGTAATGCTGTTCCGAAAAGGGCGGGAAAATGAGTTCAATCCGTTCCGGCAGCCCCGGGGGACGCCTGATCATGCCGAATACCCGGTCCGCCGCCAGGGTGGCCAGCAGTACAACAATTACGGAGCCCAGGACAAGGGCTGTATTCTTAATGCCAGTGCTTCCGGGTTCCATCAATTCCTTTCTCGGGACGCCGGGTAATCGGCCGGCGCGGGCTTTTTAAAGACGATATAACGGCTCAGGAGGTAGTTGGACGCCAGTCCCGCAACAATGCCGAACAACGCCGCGATTTGCGGGAAACGTTCCGTGAACGGCCAGTAATGTAAAACGGACAGGGTGACGATGTAATTAACCAGGGCTCCCAGAGAACTGGCCCCGACAAAGCCCAAAAGCTGTCCCGCCCAATGCCGATCCCGGGCATAGGAGAAGGTGAACTGGCGATTAAGCAGGAAGTTTGTAAACATGGCCGAGAATATGGCCACGGCAACCGCTGCACGCACCGGCATGCCGAGCCAGACGAGCAGGGTAAGCACGGCCAGGTTCACGAAGGTGCCTGAAAACCCCACAAAGGAAAACTCCATAAACCGCGCCCAGTCCCCGTACTTGTATTCGGCGAGCCGGCGCAGGTGTTCCAGGTAGAGCAGCTGTTCCCGCAGGGACAACTTGCTTTCACCCCGGAAACGCTGATGAAAATATATGGGAATTTCCACGGCGTTGCGGCAATTGCATTTTACCAGCACTTCCAGGCCGATCTTGTAGCCGACCGGGTTCATGGGCGGCGCATTGTCCAGCAGGGAACGGTGGAAGGCGAAAAAACCGCTCATGGGATCCTTAAGCCGGGTGAAGGGGCGCGCCAGTAGCGTGGCAACCTTGCTGTTGATCCAGCGCAGAAACCCCCAGGCCTCCTCCGTGGAACCGCCTTTGACATACCTGGAGCCCAGCACAAAATCCGCTCCGGAACAGAGCCGGTGAAGCATTTCGGGGATGGTTTCGGGTGGATGGCTGAGGTCGGCATCCATAACGAGGAAGATTTCGTGACGGGCCTGTCGGAACCCGTCCAATACCGCCGCGCTCAGGCCCCGGTCGCTTGTGCGCACAATCAACCGCACCCAGTCACGGTTCATGGACGCCACGGCTTCTTCCGTCCCGTCGCGGCTGTCATCATCCATAATGAGCATTTCGAGGTCAAGATGGCCGCTGTCGCGTACGGCTTCAACCCGCTCTATGAGGACAGGGAGATTCAGGGCCTCTTTGTAGGTGGGCACGATGACCGACACGGAAGGCGTCCCTGCATGTGCATTACCCATGAAAACAGTTTCCTTTCAACAGGTACACAGTCTAATTTGTGTGGGCATGCTGTCGCAAGTCCGCCGGAACCTGCTCGTCCCTATCCCGGACAGATTTTCACAATCTCGGCGGAGTAATTCGCCGGGGCCGCCCGGTCTGCATACAGAACATGTTTTCAGGGGAGAAGGCCCCGATTCCTTTGGCGGGCGGGGCAATCCAAAGCGTTGATGGTTTCCAGGAAGGACAGCACCTCGTCTATGACCTGTTTGTCATCGTAGTCCCAAAAAATGATATGGTCGGAACGGTGAAGCCATACCACCGTTTTCTTTGACACAGGAAAACTGTTGAAGACTTTCTCCGACATGGCAGGGTCGGTCACGGAATCCTTCCTGGAGTGAATCAACAGGGTCGGCATGGTAATCCCTGCGGTTACCCGGCTCTCACGCGCAGCGGCCGCGAGGGTGATGGCGGTCCTGATCCCCGCGGTGGGTATCCAGGGGTACGAGACAATTCGCTCGCTGGATTCCCGCCGGTTGACCGGTTGACGCTTCGGGGAGTGATACACCCAGCGCACCGCCGGTGTCAGGATGCGTGCCCAAGTTTCGGGGCGCAGTCCGTAATACCAGCGATGGGTGACGGCATAATACGGGGAAGCCAGGATTAACCCGTCAACCGGGCATTGGGCCGCGGCGAGGGTGGCCAAAGCGCCGCCCATGGAATGACCCATCAACACAACGGTGGAGAAACCTTCTCGGAGCGCTTCCAATTCATTCATAACCGCCTGTTCAAGTTCGGCTGCGCTGGTGGTTTCAAATGTGCGGGGCGATGTGCCGTGTCCCGGCAGCAGCATGACCCGTACATGCCAGCCGGACGCGGCGACACGGTCAGGCAGGTCGTTGAAATTATTGGGTGAGCCCACGAATCCGTGGACCATCAATATCGCCTTTCCCGTGTCGATCGGCCCAAGCTCGCGGGGTTCGGCCTCCCGGATAATGCCGGATTCCGGGTCGCGCGGCACGTCCCGCTCGTACCGTGTCACCTTTTGGTCAGTCCATGTATTCCACATTATGAGGTCTCCTGTCTTCCCGAATAAAAGAGCATGACGCTTTTGTATTGTCCTGTTCTGGAAGGCATGATTGCAAACGGACCGCAGTATATGGCGGTTTTACGGCGGACAAAACAAATCCGGCGGTGAAATAAAGTCTCACCGCCGGCATACCGGTATTTCAGGAATGTCAGATGCTGTCCGATGTATCCAGAAGTTCCGAGGTGTGCTTGTGTTCGCGGCCTTCGATAAAGGGCCCGGTCAGCATGTCCTTGTAAGGCAGGCCGGGGCCGACCATGGGATACACGAAGGCGTGCTTGTCGGTTACCACTTCGAGGAAGGCGGGGCCTTTGAATTTGATAAAGGCTTCCAGCGCCGGCTTCAAATCCTTGTAGTCGGTCACGCGCCGGGCAAACTTGAAACCGTCCGCCTCGGCGGCCTTCACGAAGTCCTTGCTGTGCAAGGTTTTGTCCGTTCCGGAAAACCGCCCCTCGTAATACAGGCTCTGCCACTGGACGACCATGCCGTCTCCGTGGTTGTTCAGCAGCAGCACCTTCACGGGCACTTTGTAGTTGGCGCAGGTTTCCAACTCGCCGATGTTCATACGTATGCTGCCGTCGCCGTCCACGTCAATGACCAGTTTCCCGGGATTGGCGATCTGGGCGCCGATGGCGGCGGGCAGGCCGAAGCCCATGGTGCCCATGCTGCCGGAGGTGATCCAGTTGCGCGGATGCTTGAAGTCGAAATACTGGGCGCTGAACATCTGGTGCTGCCCGACGCCGGTCGCGATGATGGCCTCGCCTTTGGTCATGGCGTTCAGCATTTCAAGCACGGCCTGAGGCTGGATGACTTCGGATTCACGATTGAAATCGAAGTGGTGCATTTTTTTCAGGGCGCGTACTTCTTTCAGCCAGGGCTGGTGGTTTAATTCAACCGCCTTGCCCGCTTCGAGCAGATCCCGAAGTGCCGTGGCCGCGTCGCCCACGTAATGCCAGTTCACCGGCTTGACCTTGCCGATTTCCGCCGCGTCAATGTCGATATGCGCGATGACGGCGTTGGCCGCGAACAGGCGCGGCGCGCCGGCAACCCGGTCGTCAAAGCGCGCGCCCACGGCGAGCAGGAAATCGCATTCATCCACGGCGTAATTGGCGTAGGCCGCGCCGTGCATGCCCAGCATGTGCAGGCACAGGTCGTCCGACGTGTCGATGGCGCCGATGCCCATCAGGGTGGTCACAGCCGGGATTTGAAAATGCTTCATGAACGCGCGCAGTTCCTTTGTCGCGCCGCTGATGATGGCGCCGCCGCCTACGTACAGCAGCGGTTTCCTGGCGCGCTTCAGCAGTTTGAAGAACTCCCGGGCGGTTTCCGCGGGCATGGTCTGGTTTCGGGTGGAATTGACACGCTCCTGGTAGCCGTGCAACTGCAGCACGCTTTCGCTGTCGTAGGGGCCTTCCCAGTTCTGGACATCCTTGGGAATGTCGATGACCACCGGTCCGGGGCGCCCGCTGAGCGCGATCTGAAACGCCGTCCGGATCGTGGCTGCCAGCGTTGTCGGATCCTTGACCAGGAAAACATGCTTGGCGCAGGCGCTCATGAGGCTGAAAACGGGCGCCTCCTGAAAGGCGTCCGTGCCGATGACCGCGCGGGCGACCTGGCCGCAGATCAGCACCACGGGTATGGAATCCGCCATGCAGTCGCGGATGGGGGTTGCCGTGTTGGTGGCGCCCGGTCCGGAAGTGACCATGCACACGCCCACCTTGCCGGTGGAACGGGCGTAGCCCGCCGCCATGAAGCCCGCGCCCTGCTCGTTCGCCGGCACAACCAGCTTGATGGGTTTGCCGGAATGATTCTTGTTGTATCGGAATATGGCGTCATAGGTGGGCAGAATGGCGCCGCCGCTGTACCCGAATATGGTGTCGACACCCTCGTCGGCCAGGACCTGGAGGGTCATGTCCGCGCCGGTCATCACCGTGCCATGGGTTTGTGATCGTTTTGCTTTGGTTCCAACCATCGTTAGTCTCTCCCTATACGGCAGCGCCGCCGCGTTGCCCTGGTATCGCCGGTTGTATAACACGATAACCGGCGGCTTTGTTCCTGAATGATTCCGTGCCGGGAACCTGTGAGCGTCCCTGTGTGCCGACAAGTTTGGTTGTGGCGGATAATACGGGGACTTGGTTTTCCGCCCGGGTGCGGATCACCGAACAGGCGTTGTCACGGAAGAATACAAAAACGCGAGCGCCATTAGGAAACGGCGCTCGCGGAAAGGCAATGCTTACAATGTCTAGGCTTCCTTCTCCGGGTCCGGCGCCGCTTCTTCAGCGGTCGCCTCAGGTACACCAGACACAGGGGGTTCCTCTTCGGATTCCGCAGGCGCTTCGGCAGCCTCAACAATCGCCTCTTCAGGAATTGTTTCCTCGGGCGCTTCGGCCGCTTCGACAGGTTCCGGGGCGTCCGCCTTGGCGGATTCCTCTTCCTGCGCCGCCGCTTCCGCAGCCGCCTTGGCTTCACGCTCGGCGGCCCGGGCGGTTTCCACCCGGTTGACCGCGGCCATCAGGTCATGAGCAACGTCGGCAAGGCTGCGCCCGGCCTGGATCATGCTCTGCGGCACGGCGCCGCTCAGCGCAGCGCCCACGTCCACCGTTCCGGAAGACTCGCCCTGTTCGTCCAGGGCGGAGCGGTTCTGGTCGCGCTCATATTCGCGGATGCTCAGGCCAATCCGACGGTCTGCGGGGCTGATACTGATTACCTTCGCCCACACGCGGTCGCCGACCTTGAGCACGTCTTCTGGCTTGTTGACGCGGTCCTGGGCAAGCTCGCTGACATGAATCAGGCCTTCAACGCCGTTGTCCAGCCGGGCAAAGGCGCCAAAGGCGACCAGCTTCACGATATCCACTTCGACATGGGCGCCGATGGGCAGGCTTTCCACCACAGAAAGCCACGGATCGGAATGCAGCTGCTTGAGGCCCACGCTGATTTTTTCCGCGTCGGGGTCGATGCTGAGTACCTGGACTTCAATTTCCTGGTTTTTCTGCAGGATTTCGCCGGGGTTGGTTACCTTCTTGGTCCAAGACAAATCGCTTACGTGCAGCAAGGCGTCAATACCGTCTTCAATTTGCACGAAAGCGCCATAATCCGTCAGATTCCGCACGGTTCCCGTGATGGTGGAGCCGATGGGGTACCGTTCGCCCAGCTGCTTCCAGGGATTCGGCATGGTCTGCTTGATGCCGAGGGCGATCTTTTCTTCATCGGGATCCACGCTGAGCACCATCACGTCCACTTCATCACCCTCGTTAAGCATTTCGCTGGGGTGGCGGACGCGCCGGGTCCAACTCATTTCACTGACGTGGACCATGCCTTCGACTCCCTCTTCAAGATGCACGAAGGCGCCGTAATCCGTCATGGTGACCACGCGTCCGCGCATGATGGCGCCGACGGGGTAGCGATCGGCGACGGTGATCCACGGGTTTTCAGATTTCTGTTTGATGCCGAGGCTGATGCGCTCCGATATGGGATCGAAACTCAGAACAACGACTTCCACTTTGTCGCCCACCTTCACGATCTGGGACGGATGCTTGACGCGGCCCCAGCTCATATCCGTAACATGCAGCAGCCCGTCAATGCCGCCCACATCCACGAAGGCGCCGAAGTCGGTGATGTTCTTGACTTCGCCTTCGATGACTGTGTCGACCTTGATGCGCTCCAGCAGGTTTTTCTTCTCTTCGGCGCGGAGTTCTTCCAGGAGCCGCCGGCGGCTGACCACGACATTGCGACGGCGGCGGGTCAACTTGACAATCTTGACCTCCATCTTTTCGCCGATGTAGCGGTCCAGGTCTCCCGTCGGCCGGAAGGTCAGCTGGCTTGCCGGCATGAAGGCATCCACGCCGATATCCACCTTGAGCCCGCCCTTGACGCGCCGGGTGATGACGCCTTCGATGACGCCGTCGTTGTTATAAACCTCCTGGACATGCTCCCAGTTCTTGATGCGGTCCGCCTTCTGTTTCGAAAGGATGGGCGCGCCGAGCTCGTTTTCCGGCTCTTCAATGTAAAAATCGTATTGGGCGCCCACCACCGCTTCTTCGGGGTTGGTAAACTCCATCCTGTCCACAATGCCTTCGCTCTTGTACCCGATGTCCACCATGATGCGGTCATCGGTGATGTTTACGATGCGGCCGCGGACCACTTCGCCTTCCTTGAAGTTCTGGAAGGCTTCCTCGAGTAATGCCGTCATATTGGCAGACGCGAGTTGTTCGTTCAGTTCGGCCTCCAGGTCGTCATGGAAAGTAACCATGGCTTTTGAATCCCGGGCCAGTTGAGAGACCTGTTGTTCTTCACTCATTAATCTTGCTTGCTCCTTTGATATGGAAATTTCCACGGAATGTGGAGGATTGCTATTATAACAAGAAAAATATTAGACTTTCAAGGAATTGACGATTATTTGTAGTGCGGCTTTCCCAAGACGACAGGGGCAGCGGCCCGGGAACGTATCATGCGCTTTATGGAGGATGAAAACGAAGTTTACCGGGAGGCACGGCGGCGCATGGTGGAAACGCAGATTTCACGGCGTGGCGTGCGGGATTCCCGCGTGCTGGCCGCCCTGGAAACGACGCCGCGACACCTCTTCGTGGCGGACGCCTGGAAGGCGGAAGCCTATGAGGACCATCCTATCGGCATCGACTGCGGCCAGACCATCTCGCAACCTTACATGGTGGCGGTCATGACGGAGATGCTTTGTCTCCATCCGCAGGCGGTGGTTCTGGAAATCGGCACTGGTTCGGGCTATCAAACGGCCATATTGGCGCAATTGTCCCGCCGTGTGGTGAGTGTGGAGCGCCATGCAATTCTCGCGGACAAGGCGCAAAGGCTGCTTGCTGAGTTGGGGTATGACAACGTGCGGGTGATTGTCGGCGACGGTACGCTCGGTTTCCCGGAAGAGGGACCCTATGATGGAATTCTGGTCACTGCCGGCACTCCTGATACTCCCCAAGCGCTGCAGGACCAACTCGCCGAAGGGGGACGCCTGGTGGCGCCGGTGGGAAACACGCATCTTCAAAACCTGGTGACTATAACCTGCCATGCAGGGCAATTTACCCGGGAATGGGGCATGGCCTGTCGTTTTGTTCCCCTGGTGGGGCGGCAGGGATGGGAAACAGAGTAGACGAAAATCTACTTAGAGTAGGCCGGGTGGAGCGACACGTTGTATCGTGCGCCAGGTCCTTCGCAGGATTCGGAATTAACGCGGATATCCACAGCATATTCACTGCTTAGCGGAACCCGCCTTTCCCTGCATTCGCAATGTCAGGATTGCCGGATGAGTTTTTTCCAGCTGTATGCAAGCAATACGGAGGCGACAACCGCAACGGCGCCGAGGGTGATGCCCAGGGCGTATCGGCCGTAAATCAGGTAGCCTGTGGAAAAGAGCGCGGCGTATATGGCGGTGCATCCCAATACCATGCACAGGATGCCCTGGGGTACCTGCCACGCTACCGCAACGGAAGTCTCTTCTTTTCCGAGCAGGGCGTAAATCCGGGCCCAGCCGGGACCGCCTGGGCGGATTTGGCGGCAGAAATTAACCAGGGTGTCCTGGTCTACAGGGCGGGTCAGGTAGGTGACTGCGAGCCAGCCCGCCGTGGTAATGCCAATGGTGAGCAAGAGCTGCAACCAGTCCGAAATCGGGGGCAGTCCGGTCCGGGCGTGGAAAAAACTGAAATACACGGCCACGAGAAAGGAAATGACCATGGCCGCGATTTCACTGGCCGCGTTGATGCGCCACCAGAACCAGCGCAGGATAAAGATCAGGCCCGTGCCCGCGCCGACCATGAGCATGATTTTAAAATTGTCGAGCGCGCTTTCCATGGCCAGCGCAAGCGCGCCCGCCATAATCATCAGCACCACCGTGACCACCCGCCCTACCTGGACCAGTTCATGCTCGCTGCTGTTCGGGCGGACAAAGCGGCGGTAAAAGTCATGGACCAGGTAGGAGGCGCCCCAGTTCAGGTGGGTGGAGATGGTGGACATGTACGCGGCGATGAGGGAGGCCACCACCAGCCCCAGCAACCCTGCCGGCAGGAAGGTCAGCATGGCGGGATAGCCCATATCGTCATTAACAAGGGAGGCGGCATGGGGGAAGGCCTCGCGTAGCGCGTCCAGGTTCGGGAAGACGACCAGGGAACACAAGGCCACAATAATCCAGGGCCACGGGCGCAGGGCGTAGTGGGCGGCGTTAAAGAAGAAGGCCGAGCCCAATGCATGATTTTCATCCTTGGCGGCGAGCATCCTTTGGGCGATGTAACTGCCGCCGCCGGGTTCAGAGCCGGGATACCACACGCTCCACCACTGGACCATAATGGGCATTAGAAAAACCGCGATAAGCATCTGCCTCTGGTCTTTGGCGAGAAAGTCGGGCAGGATGGCGAGTTTGTCCCGGACCTCCGGATGGGAAAGGAGGTTGGCCAGGCCGCCGATATCGGGGTGACGCAGGGATACAATGGCCGCCCCCACAGCGCCTATCATGGCCATGGTGAACTGAAACAGGTCCGTGTACAGCACGCCGCGCAGCCCGCCCATCGAGCTGTAAATGACCGTAATGGTGCACGCGATCAGGATGGTCTGCATGGGGCTGAGGTTTAGCAGGACGCTGCCGATCTTGATCGCGGCCAGCGATACGGATGCCATGACGATAATATTGAAGAAGACGCCCAGGTAAATCGCGCGAAACCCCCGCAGGAAGGCTGCTGATTTGCCGCTGTAACGCAATTCATAAAATTCCAGGTCCGTCAGTACCCCGGAGCGACGCCACAGGCGGGCGTAAACAAACACGGTCAGCATGCCGGTCAGCAAAAAAGCCCACCAGACCCAGTTTCCAGCCACGCCGTTTTTCCGCACGATATTCGCCACCAGGTTGGGCGTGTCGGTGGAGAAGGTGGTGGCGACCATGGATACACCCAACAACCACCAGGGCATGCTCCGGCCCGCGGCAAAAAATTCTGTGGTGTTGGAGCCCGCCTTTTTGGTGACCACCAGGCCGATGACAAGAGAAAGTAGGAAGAAAAGAAAAACAATGCCCCAATCGACAGGCGTTAACAGCATGAATGCATCCTTTTTAATTTGTTGCGTTATTACACCGGGCAAAAAAGGGAAAGCGACCGCGTAAAACCCACTTAAGAAGTGGCCAGTTCCCGGACGGTGTCGAGCACTTCCGCGGCGTGGCCCGCGGGTTTCACTTTGCTCCAGACGTGATGGATTTTACCCTTGCCGTCAATGAGAAAGGTGGTTCTCACAATGCCCATGTACTTTTTACCATACATGCTTTTCTCCGCCCACACCCCGTATTGTTCCGCAAGGGTGTGATCGGTATCGGCCAGCAATTCAAAGCCCAGTTCATACTTGTCGGCGAATTTGCAGTGGGAAGCCGCGCTATCCGGGCTCACGCCGAGTACAACGGCGCCCAGTGCGTCGAATTCCTGCCGGAGGTCGCGGAATTCCTTTGCTTCCAGGGTGCATCCGGAAGTGTTGTCTTTCGGGTAAAAATACAGCACTACGATTTTGCCTTTGAGCCCCGAAAGTATGACTGTGGCGCCGCTGCCGGATTCCAGGGAAAAACCGGGCGCCTTTTTCCCTTCCAGAGGGTGACTTTCCATCTTGTTGACCATATAGTAATCTCCTCTATTCAGACGCCGTATCAACGCTTGATTACACGCTTACAAGACAGGCATACCCGGGCTTCACGTCACCCCATGTGTGTTTCCGCGATGCGCCGTTTCGGATCCGGCGCCGGCAGGTAACGTAAGAGCAGTTCTCCCAACAAGCCCAGGCCGAGTCCCAGCGCGCCGATACTGATAATTACAAGACTGATCAGCACCAGCATCAGCACGATGGCCGTGAGTGCCAGCTGTTCATTGTGCGGCGCGTCACTGTACAAGGCCGGGACGGCCAACCCGGAAATCAGTGCTACGATCAGGGAAAGAATGACCAAGGAGCCGCAGAACAACATCATCCGGCCGAAATACTGGCCGGGCGCGTCGCCGTAACGTGTCAGAAAAGTCGCGGTGATGGCGTCCATGGCGCCCCGTATAAACCTTTCAAAGCCGTACTTGGATTTGCCGTGGGTGCGGGGATGGTGCTGTACGGGAATTTCCGTCACCTTGTAACCCATATTGGCGGCAAACACGGGAATCAGGCGGTGCATGTCACTCCACAAGGGCAGCTGAGACGCCACCTCGCCCCGGATTACCTTAAAACCGCTGTTAACATCGTGCAGCGGGAGTTGGAAGGTGCGTGAAATCCACGCGTTGAAAATTCGGGACGGCACGGTTTTGTGCCAGGGGTCATGACGCCGCTGTTTCCAGCCGCATATCACGTCATACCCCTCATCGAGTTTGGCCAGCAACCCCGGTATTTCTTTGGGGTCGTCCTGCAGGTCGGCGTCCATGGTGACAATGATGTCCCCGTGCGCCAGGGCGAATCCGGCGGCCAAGGCGCTTGTCTTGCCGAAATTGCGGCGCAGCCGGACAATGTCCACGACGCTGTTTCGTTCGCGCAGGGCGCGCAAGATATCCCAGGAGCCGTCGGTGCTGCCGTCGTCGATGAACAGAATGCGGTAGGGGTGGCTGCCGATGTTTTCATGAATGCCTTGCGCCAGCCGCTCCAGCGTGGCCGATTCGTTATATACGGGGATGACAAATGTAATCATGGTAACCGTCAGTTTAATGAATTCGAGAATTCGCGTCCGTTTCCCACATGTCGCAATTATAGCCCATAGCCCGTTTCAGGGGGTAAGAGATTTCATTCAGCTGGGCGATGGCGGCCGGACCCACGTCGAGTTCCGCCGCCTGCAGGTTGGCCAGCAGCTGGTTGATTTTGCGGGCGCCGACAATGGCCGAGGTGAGGCCCGGCTGAGCGATCAGCCAGCTCAAACTGAGCACTGCCAGGGGAACATGGACCGCCTCGGCGAAGTCCGACAATTCTTCCAGTGTATCCGACAGCAGTTCTTCGTGACCTGGTTCGCCATGGCGCGTGCCTTCCCGGGAAGCGGCGAAATGGCGCGACCTGCGACGCTTCATGGGGATGTCGTCCAGTTGTCGATAGCGTCCGGACAACAGTCCCTGCATGAGGGGCATGTAGGCCAGGATGCTCAGATCGTAGCGCCGGCACGCCGGGAGCATCTCATATTCCGGCGCGCGGAAGAGCATGTTATACCCGATCTGATTGGACACCGCCGCGCCAATTTTCATCCAGGTGTCGAGGTCTTCCGGACCGAAATTGGACACGCCGATTTCCCGTATTTTGCCTTCCGTTTTCAGGGCTTGGAGTACGGGCGTGATTTCCTCATAGGCGGAGGCGGTAAAGGGCCAATGAATCTGGTACAGGTCGATATGGTCAGTGCCCAGGCGGCGCAGGCTGTTTTCGCAGGCGATGCGCAGTCCTTCGGGCGTGCAGCTTTCCGTGAATGCCTTGGAGGCGATGTACACTTTGTCTCTGCGCCCCCGGAGGGCTTTCCCCAGCACCTCTTCCGAGCGCCCGTCGCCGTACACTTCGGCTGTATCGAACAGGTTGATCCCCGCGTCGACCGCAGCGCCCACCACGCCGTCCGGGTCGGCCTCGGCGTCCGCTCCCCAGAAGTCCGGATCGCCTATCTGCCAGGCGCCGAAAGCTATCACGGAAACGTTAAGACCGCTCGTTCCGAGTGTTCTATAGTACATGAATACTCCTTGCATCATCGGCGGCTTTCCCGGAAACCGGGGCTGGAAGACTGCCGGAACCTTCTGTTCGCACCGCCATTATAATACGACAGGCAGGCCTGTTTGAATAGACTCGTTGGCGGCGAGTGTCACGCGCAGCGTTTTTATCGCGTCTGCGTAGGTGCTTCGAATGCCACCGCGCTTGCCCTGTTGAACGGCATGGATAAACAGTTCGCTCTCTTTCTCGTACATGTCGGTATGGTTGAGATATTCGACGATCTTGTGGTCCTCCCGGACGCGCAACGTTTCATTGGTCAAGGCAAGACAGAGACGCGGCGTGGCGATTTCCAAAGACATGCTGCCGGGGTGGTTCAAAATGCAGGTGGACGAAATGGAAGCCACTGCCCCTGTTTTCAGGCGCAGATTGATCACGCTGCTTTCGTCCACGTCGAAATTTTTTATTTTAGACATGCAGCCGTGGGCGCCCATGGCATGCACTTCTGAAACCGGGCCGCAAAGGTGAAGCAGCAGGTCAATGACATGGGTGGTCTGTTCCACGATCTGGCCGCCGCTTTGTTCCCGGCGCCGCCACCAGTCTGCTTCGGGCATGCCGCAATGGAACCTGCCCGTTGCCAGGGAAATGACTTCCCCGGCCAGCAGGCGGTGGGCTTGCTGCGTCAAATCACAGTACCGGTAACAGTACCCGACCATGGCGAGTACCTTCGCCTTGCGTATGGCCGCGCTTATGGCGCGTGCCGTCTGGAGGTCCAGGGCGACAGGCATTTCGACGAACAGGTGGATGCCCCTCGCGGCGGCCTCCGTTTCGAGTGCGCCGTGGGCGAATGGGGGTACCGAGATGTAGACTGCGTGCGGGCGGGCATTGTCGTACAGGGAAACAGCGTCCTTAAAAATAGGTATCCGCCATCGGGCCGCAAAGCTTTCCGCCTGTTCGGGGAGGATGTCGCAACATCCGACAAGTTCAATATCATTTCTTCGTACGAGCCGGTCCCGGTGCACTGCGGCTATGCCGCCGCAGCCGATGAAACCGATTTTTACAGACTCCATGCGTTCCTTCCTTTTCCCCATAACAGTGTTCAAAACTGGTACGGGCCCGGGATCCCGCCTCCCCGGCAACCGAACCACGATACAGAATGTCCGGGTACGGCAGTTGTTGCCCACTACCGCCGACCGGTTAGATTTTATATCATAACAAAAAGCGGCGATGAAAGGTAGGGCGGTTTTCGCGACATCTCGGAAGGGATCAGACCGATCGGTTTAATCCGTCCGATCGGTCGATGTCGCCTCATGCTGTTTGTTCCTGACCAGGGTCTGTGCGTTAGCTCACGGTCCGACCCGCACCTGCAGGTGGGCGAAGGCCGGGATGTCTTTTGTGTTCTCGCGGTGTACCGTGACGATGTACTCTCCGGCGTTTTCGTAGGCGTGCTCAAGAAAGGTGTAGCCGTTCGGGGCGTGTGGATCCTTGTTTTGTCCCGACTGCGTCCGTATCCCGGGACTGCCGTCCCCGAAATCCCAGTGTTCTTCACCGCCGTCAAAACCGAAGGCCCGCACGGAAAAGGTGACCGCGTCGCCGGGCTTGAGGTTCAGGCTGGGTGCAAAAGCGAGGTGCAGCGAAGGCGTGTAGCGTTCGGGCTGTTCCGGGTCGAGAACCTGCACCAGCGCGAAATCATAGTCCTCCTTTCCCGCACTGTCCGTTATCTTCAGAATTTCCTCGTATTTGCCCGGTTGCGGATACGTTCGTTCCACCTGAACGCCGGAAGCCGTTTCGCCATCCGTAAAGCGCCATTCATAGGCGATGATATCGCCTGCCGCGCTCCAGGAATGGGAGGCGTCCAAGGTTACCGTTTCGCCCGCTTTGATCAGGTGTCGCTGTCGGGCGCAGGCGAGCAGATCGGGGTGATACTCCCGCATATAAGCTTCCCGGATAAGCGCGTGGGAAGGTAATGTTCCCCAGCCGCCGCCGGGTTGCCGGCACTTGATTTCAAAATGCAGGTGAGACCACCCGCCGCTGGCACCCTCCTTGCCTACCAGCCCGAGAAAGTCGCCTTTGCGGACATAGATTCCCGGTTGTATGGCAGTGTCGATGGTGTGGAAATGACTGTAGCGATAGAACCAGCCCCGGGCGTCATACAGGTAAATAACATCGGCGCGGGGCTTGATCGGCGTGTCTTCCGTGAAGCCCGGCAAGGTGATGTCCCTTGCGGACACGACCAGTGCATCCGTTGCGGCCAGCACCCGGGTGCGCCCTTCCACGCCGCCGATGTCGATGCCCGAGTGGTAATAGACGGTTTTTGATATCGTGGCGCCGCCGTCCACAGGTTCGTTGTCGAACCAGGTAAGTGATCCGTGCCATACCTGGTTAATGGGATATACAAACGTGGCCGGATCGGTCAGCGGACTGTTCCCCGGCCAAACACGCAGTCGGACGTCTTTCTTCAGGCTCCAGGGATCGTCGCCGCTACCGAGGTTGTACCCCTTGGTGACGGGACAGTCTACCAGCACGCCGCCAACGGAAACGGGCCGGTTATACAGGCCGGAGTTGATCACTGTTTCTTCGTCGTTGATTTTCACGCGCACGTCTGCGCGGCGCATGGCGTCCCGGATGGGGTCGCGGGTTTCCGTCAGTTCCAGAACTTCAACGGCCGCAGGAACGCCGTCCGACAGCGAGACTTCGGCGGGTTCGTTGACGTTCATGTCTGTTAAGGAGAAGAGGGTGGGCTGCGAAGGGTAGGGGAAGCGTACGGCGAGGTTGGGGGCCTGCCAGTGTATCCGGGCGCAGAACAGGGTGCCTTTCGCGCCGCGCGCGCAAATGTCGTCATCCCAGATACCCTCGTTGACGGTGACCCAGGATTCATGCTCGTTGACGGCCGCGGCGCCGAAGTTACCCAGTGTCGCGCCCCGTTCCGGGATCAGCACGCGTTCGGTGGCACGCAGAACCCGCAGCGTGTCGGGATTGATCTGTGCGATAAAGAGCGGAGCACGGTGGCGGAAAACGTGGTCGTTGTCCGCGCCTCGCCGTGTATAGACCAGGAAAAGTCCGTCCGAATGAGTGACCCAGTGCTGCTGCGTGTTGTAGGAGCCCAACTCCCCTCCGTCGTCAAACTGCCACGGGGTGATGGGGTCAAAGTGAAGCCCGTCGCGACTTGAGGTGACATATCCGCCCGCATCGTTGCGCAGGGTCAGGAAGTAGCGGTCCCGGAATCGGGCCAGGGACGGTTCGCACAGGCCGCGGCCGCCGCTGACGGTCATTTCCGTGCCGTGTTCAAGATAGGTGATCGTTTTGCTGTCAAAAGAACAGCGCGCCACGGTGACCGAAAAATCCTGTTTCGCGTCAACGCCGAAATACAGGGGCAACAGGAGATCGCCGTTTGGCTCGATCAGCCATTGTGCGCAAGCATTGCGCGCGAAATTAAATTTCGGATCACCGGGCATTTCGATCACCTTCCATCCGGTCCATTTTCCGGTTCCCGGATCGTAAACGGCATAGGCGGTCTGGTCCGCGCGGTCCGTTTTTTCAAACAGGCTGCCGTCGGGTTGGTAGTACAGTTGCGCGCCGATGGCGAGCACCTTGCCGGTAATGGGATGATAGCCGGGGGTGACGTCGCATACCGCCAGGATGGAACCCTTCGGCCCGTCGCGCCAGGCGAGTTCCGGGATTTCGGTGGGTCCCGCCCAGGTCTTGCCCAGGTCATCAGTGCGCATGGAGTAAAGTCCGGAATAAAAATCTGACACCTGCAGGTGCTTCTGCAGGGTCATGAATACTGCCGGGTTGCCTTCCTTGCCTGCCTGGGGAATGACGGCGATGCGCGGATGAAACCACAAAAACTTGCCGTCGTCATGCTCTACCACGGTGTCCAGGCTGATGTCGAAGGGAACCGGCGCGCATTCGTCCGGACAGGCCGAAAAGGCAGGGAACAATCCCGCCGCCAGGAGGAATACAATACTTCTCTGAACCTTTGAATAATGCATGATGGGATGCCTTTTTCTGTGGGTGACCGGCAGGGTCGGCGCAAACGCGCCGTTCCTTCCGGAGCCTTGTAATTCGGTGTTGCGTTCGGTATTATAAACACTCGCTGATGGGAAACACAGTCCGCTTTGCCGGGGCAAAGAGCAAGACGTTGCAGCGGACGCCCGTCACAGCCTCACAAGGATAGCCGTAACCATGACCGTTCGTGCGATAACTTTCGATTTCTGGTGCACCCTTTTCCGTGACGCCAATGGTGCGAAACGCCATGCCCTCCGGGTGAAGGCCCTTTCCGACGCCACCGGTATCAGTGAGGAGGAATCAGACGAGACGCTCCGCGAGATCATGGACCATTTCATGCGGAAGCACCTGGAAACGCAGCATACCCTGACGCCCAAGGACGCGGTGGAACTTGCCTGCGACAAGTATCAGCTGTACCTGGATTCGGATAGCGCTGAGGACTTGGCCGAAGTCTTTGGAACAGCTATCCTGGTCCATCCTCCCGCGCCGATTGACAATGCCCTTGAGGCGGTGATGGCTGCCGCGGAAAAGGTGCCCGTGGCACTTATATCCGACACCGGGTTTAGTCCGGGGCGCAACCTGCGCGTCCTCCTTGAACGGGAAGGTTTTTTACCGCTTTTTAAATCATTCGCCTTTTCCGATGAAACGGGCGTGGCCAAGCCGCAGCGTTTCATGTTCGAAAGCACGGCGGAACGCCTGGGTGTGGCGCCCCACGAACTCTTTCATATCGGCGACCTGGAACCTACCGACATTGTCGGTGCCCACCAGGTCAACAGTCTGGCGGGGCTTTTTACGGAAGTAAATGATAGTTTTGCCGATGGCACCCGGGCGGACCATGTTCTGCCTTCCTGGAATCATTTTCTGGAGCTGCTGCCGAAACTGGTATAAGCGCCGGTTATTCAGGCGATCGCGAGAGGCCGGGGAACTGTTGCATAACCCTGATTATTTCATTTGCCTCGATTGTCCAGAGATAAGGAGAATCCCATGTCGCTGTCCCTTGTCGTGATGATTGCCCTGGCCTCAACCACCTCCATGGTCAGGGAACCGGAACTCACCTGGCAGTATGAAGCGCTGTCCAATCTCTATGCGCCGCCCCTGGTGGCCGACATGGCGCCGTCCCCCGGGCTGGAGACGGTTATCTGCGACAGCGAAGCGGGCATTTTGCGCTGCATCAGCGCTGCGGGAGAACCGCTTTGGGAATATGACGGGAACTGGGCCAAGCGACTGGTTTCTTCTGCGGCCTTGAGCGATGCAAGCGATGACGGCCTCCGTCGGCTTGCCGTTGCCAACGGCGATGGGAGCGTGGTTTGCCTCGACGCATCGACGGGTGCGCTGTTGTGGCGGCGCGAACCGGGCGCCGTTGAATGGGGCGGCGTCTTATGGATGCCCGGACCGGATTCTAGGAAACAGATGCTGGTGGTTCCCACCGAAAACAAGGGCATCCATGCCTACGGGGAAGGGGGGGATCTTTTATGGCATCTGCCTGAAACGGAAGGGAGTCCGCCCTTGCGCATACGGGGCGGCATGGCGGCGGCGGATGTGGACGGCGACGACATCGTGGATCTTTTTGGCGCGAGCGGGTACGGCATTTTCCGGGTCAGCCACGGGGGCGGTCTGGTGTATGAACATAATACGGGCGACGACTTCCCGGGCGGGGTGATTCTGGCCGATGCCGATCAAGACGGCAAGGCGGAGATCTATGCCGCGTCGCGGGATGACGCGTTCCTGTGGCGCTTTGACGCGGATACGGGCGTTCCGGTTTGGAAAGCCCCCCTGCATGCCATTCCGGACACCTACAGCGCCGGGTCGGTTGCGGTTGGGGATATTAACGCCGACGGCCGGGACGAGATCGTACTGGGTGACAGTGCCGGCCATGTATATGTATTTTCACCCGCAGGCGTGTTGTTGTGGACCTTTCAGACATTGACTTCAGTGCATATCGCCATAAGCCTGGGTGATGTCACGGGGGATGGGCAGGCGGATGTGCTGGCCGCTTCGGGAGATCATTTTCTGTACTGCCTGGATGGGCAAGGAAGGCTCCAGTGGCGTTACGGCACGGGTATGCGCCTTATTTTCCCGCTCTCCCTGGCGGATGTGGACGGGGACGGCATGACGGATGTCCTGCTGTGCGGTAGCGACCGGAAACTGCGTTGCCTGTCAACGGACGCACGGTATTCGGATCTGTGCGTGCCCTGGCCGGCCCGGCGATTCGACGCGAGGCAAAGCGGATCGTCTTTTCAACTTGGATCAGGCGCGCCCGGATACGTGGAACTGGAGGAATCCCTGGAAATCTTCGGCGATTTCGAGAGAGGAAAAGTCAAGGAGGGCTTGGAACAATTTGACCCCAACGGCCCCTTTTATGCAACCGTGACATCCCGTCCGCAGGGTTGGCGCATGGCCACGCTGGGCGAGGTATCGTGGCAACTATCGGAAGAACAGGCCCGTGACGGGGCCCGATCCCTGCGCGCGGACGGAGCGGGGCTTATTCTGTCGGAGCCTGTACCGGTTAACCCTTCCTGGCGGAAGGTCTCTGCGGCCGTATATCGTCTGGGCGGTCTGGCGCACGCCCGGTTGCAGTGGTTGGGCAATACCGGCGTGCTGCGTGAAGACACCTTGTCCGAAAAGAGGGAAGACAGGGGATGGATACCTCTTGATCTTGTTGATGCAGTACCGCCGGCGGGCGCGCGTTACCTCGTCGTGGCATTGGAATCTGAGGGGCCCGCCGTATATTGGGATAGTGCCGATATTCGGGTCGTTCGCACGGAGCCGTCCCGTTTCGAGGTACTTGTCAACCAGGCCGGGTATGATGTCGGCGCACCCAAGCGTTTTGTCGTTCAGTCCAATTTCAAGGCGGCGACGTTTTCTTATCAAGTTGTGAACGGGGAGAGCGCCACCGTTCATAATGGAGCGCTTGAATCCCCGGCCCGTATAACCGGTCATTACGGAAGGGACTGGGGCTATTACTACTATTCCGGTGATTTCTCGGAGGTGAATGTGCCGGGCAAGTACCGGATACGCGTGTTTTTAGACGGGGAGGCCGAATCCTCCTGGCCCTTTGAAGTCGGTGTAAACCGGCTGTGGGACGCGTGCGTGCGGCCCGGTTACCGCTTTTTCTATTACCAGCGCTGCGGCATGGCCATCCCGGGATTCCATGAGGCTTGCCACCTGGATGATGCCGCAGGGCCGGACAGTGCGGGCCAGTATCCCCTCTGGGGCGGCTGGCACGACGCGGGTGATTACAATAAATATCACAACGCCCCCTATGTGTACGGGCTGGCCTGCGCCTACACCGCACAGCAGGACGCCTTTGACGCGCTGGGCAAAGCGACCTCGGGTTTCAGTGAGTTTTTTGATGAGATCCTGTGGGGCGGCGACCATGTGCGCCGCATGGTCATGGCGGACGGTTCCGCTTTCGGAGCCATCACCTCCGGTTACGGTTTCTGGGGCCCGCCGGAACTGGAAACGGACAACATTCCCGGAACCGGGGATGAGCGGCCGGGCAGCCGGGTGTCCGGGGACAACCCGGATATGCATCAGGCGGCGCTGGCGCGCATCGCTGCCCTGTTTGGCGGTAAAAACGCCATGGATACGGAATACCGGGAATGGGTGGACACTGCGGCGCGCAGCCTGGACTATGCGCTGAAAGAAGGGCACCGCGGTCTGCCGCAGTTGAGCACGGCCGTTGATTTATTCGCCTGCACGGGCGAGGCGGGCCGTGCCGAGATCGCCTCGGCGCTGAGTGCGGAACTGTTTCCCGAAACAGGCGTGACGGAGCCCTCGTCCGCGCACATTGAAACGGCCGGCCGTTATGATGCCGTATTCGGGACATCCCTGGCGGCGCGGTTGGGGCCCGAGGTGCTGCGCAAGGCGGAACAGATGCTTACGCTCGCGGCGAATCCCTTTGGAGTGTATACCTTTGGCCCGGCCGACAAGCCAAATTTTTTTGGGACACCCGCGGATAAAGGCGGCTGGCGCGTGGGCACAAACAGTTACCTCCTGGAAGCGGCGGCATACATGGCCATGGCGTGCCGCTATGAATGCAGGCCGGAATTTATGAGGTTTATTTACGACCAGTTTAACTGGGTCCTCGGCGTGAATCCCTATAACATCAGTCTGATGGAAGAGGTGGGCAGCGTCTTTGCGCCTTCCTATCACCACCGGTACGCTTTTTCCGGAGTGAAACGGGGCGCCGTCCCCGGGGGCGTGGTCAACGGAATCACCTGGCGTTCGGTTGGGGACGACCGGCCGCGCTTTGACATGACCGGGCGGGATATTCCCGGTTACGAATCCAATGAAGTGTGGCTTCCCCATAATACGGCGCTGCTGAACGCCCTGGCGCAACTGGTTTCCGCGCACGAGCCCGGCTTGTGACAACTTTCCGCGGCACACAGGCGTTATGTAAGGGCTGGATGCCGTCTGAAATGCTATACTGGACTGGCGGCACGGGCTGCACCGGGGAAATGAAAGCGGTTTCAGGATACCTGAGCACATGATGAAGACCATGTTAAAACACCTTGTAGGGGCAGGCGTTCTCCTCTCTGTTGCGGCACTCGCTGTTGCCGAAGGAGACCCGACCAAGCCGGACTTCGAGATCCCTAAAACTCATATTGAAGTGCGCGTGTTGCCCCAGGAGGAAGTGTCCGGACAGGATCCCGTCCCCGAAGAACTTCGCGAAAAGGAAGATGCGAAGACACCCAAGGATCCCATGGAGGCGCTCCGGCTGGAAATTCAGACCGTTCGGGATGAACTGCGCCTGCTTCAGGCGACCCTCGATCTGCTCGTCAATCAGGTGATGGCCGACCAGCGCCAGGAGAATGAGTATCTGCGCCAGGAGGTTTTTCGCTTGGGCCAACAACATACCGAATATGGTTTGCCTGACCCTGCCCGTGTGCCACGTCCCGGTATCGGCATCATCCGGGAAGTGCTGGAGGCACAGGAACAAGCGGCGCCGGAAACGATGACGGCAGGGGAGGGGCACATGGAGTCGTTCCCCGGGGAACCCATGTTGCCGCCTGATGTTCCTGAGGACGCCTTCCAAGAGGATGAGGAGGAAGGCGAACCGGAACCCTTTTCTTTCTCCACCGTACAGGAGTGGGGACGTTCCCCGGAGATGGTGGCGGAGATTGGTGAAGGCGCCGCATCGCTGAAAGGCATCGTGGGCGTTGTGCCACCGCGCAGCCGGCGCGAAGACATCGAGCAACTTGGCCGGGACTTGCGCAAGCAATACGAGGGCTACGATAATATCAATATTGAAGTGTTTGATGACGAAGAATCCGCCCACCAGTACGCGGAGACCCAGGTCGGGGATTCCGACCACCGCGTGTTGAGCATTTCCAGACATGCGGCCTCCGGCCGTGATGTTATCCTGTATCTCAAGAAAGGGGAAGCGGTGGAAGTCGCGCCGTAGCGGATGATGCCATGAATTGCCCCACTTCCAGGCGGTCCGCGCACGTGCCCGGCAGCCTGCCGGTTGATTCCCGTTAACCTGTGTACTCCGGTGAAGGTGCCGGAAAGAACCCAAATTACAAGGAAGTATCATCATGATGGATGCCCTGCAAGTTCTGCGCGAACGCAGAAGCGTGCGTGTGTATGACGGGAGCAAGCAGCTAAGCAGTGAAATACTGGAAGCCATTGTGGATTGCGGCCGCCTTGCCTGTACGGCCCGCAATGAACAGCCCTGGGAATTCGTGGTGGTCACGGACCCGGCGATGCGGGCGCGCATCGCGGACATAACCCAGCACGGCAAGCACATCGCCGGCGCGGCCGCGTGTATCGCCGTGTTCTGTAGCGACACCCGGTATTACCTCGAAGACGGCTCGGCCGCCACGCAGAACATATTAAACGCCGCCTGGGCGCTCGGTGTGGGCGGATGCTGGGTGGCAGGTGATAAAAAAGAATACGCAGGGGAAATGGGTGCATTGCTCGGTGTCCCGGCGGACAAAAAATTGGTCAGCCTTATTGCCCTGGGGCATCCCGCCGCCATTCCCGCCCCGCCCAAGCGGGCCTTGAAGGATGTACTGCACTGGGAATGTTATTGAGCGGGGGGCGTCCAGGCGGAATGGCTCTGTTCAAGGGCCAGGAAACATTTCTTCCACGATAACCCGGGACCGTATCCGCCCAGTGAACCGTCCGAAGCGATGATGCGGTGACAGGGCACAACAAGAATCACCGGGTTCGCGCCCATGGCTCCGCCCACGGCCCGCGCCGCGCCGGGCGTGCCAATCCTTCGTGCCAGGGCGCCGTAACTGGCGGTGCTGCCGTGTGGAATGTCGCATGCCGCGCGCCACGCGCATTGTTGGAATGCCGTGCCCGCGCTCAGGTCGAGGGGAATGGGCGAAAAATCCGTCGGGCAACCCGTGAAGTATTGTTCGAGGAGCCTGTACAGAATCTGGCCCCACACGATGTTCGGCGCCGAATGGAGCACTACCGGGGGCGGCGCGCTGTCCGGATACAAATGCAGTGCCTGCAGGCCTTCCGATGAAAAATAGCCATAGAAGGCCCCGCCCGGAAAATGAAAGCGGAAATTGGCGGCGGCAAGGGTCATCGGCATCTCCTGCTTTATGTCCCAACAGCTGTCAAGTGCAAGCGGGCCTGTAAGCCGGGTTCTGTCCGGGGCGCTTGCGCGCCCGTGAACGGTCATTCATCTGGAACATGCGTCGCCGCATGCCTCAAGCGTCCTACCCGGAACCGACGCGGGCCGCGCCATGGGTTCCCTATTTGGACTTGCTCCGGACGGGGTTTAGCGAGCCGCCGTGTCGCCACGACGCTGGTGCGCTCTTACCGCACCTTTTCACCATTGCCCGACGAAACGGGCTGTGTATTTTCTGTGCCACTTTCCGTCGGATTGCTCCGCCTTCGCGTTACGAAGCGTCCTGCCCTGTGGAGCCCGGACTTTCCTCGATGCGGCCCGAAGCCGCACCGCGACCGTTCGGCCCGCTTGCCTGTCCAGTATAAACCGCGCGGCAATACCATTTCCATATGTTGCATGGATTGGGCGTAACCGTCTCGCGGTGCTATACTGTGCGGGGCGTATGTTTCCGCCATGGGAGTATCTAGTGTGCGTACTGTTTCGAAGGAAGGCGTAATTACGGAGTACGAACGGGCCGTGTGTTATTACACCCTGCCCAAGGTAATCAGCCCGGTCACCATCGGCTTGATTTTCGCCTATGCCCTTTGCGTAGTCGAATCGCTTGCCGCGCTGGCGTACGGTATCCATATCGATAACCGCACCTGGACGCTCGCGGGCTTTTATGCCTTCATTGGCATCCTTATCTTCGGTATGATCGCTTTTACAATGCGCGCCCTGTTGAATGATTGGCGGATTCGGGTTGCCCTGGCGATAGCGCGTAACGTTCCCGAACCGGAACGGGACCACGATATTCCCGATCCATTCGAGCATCATATACTTCTTTCACGTCCCGCCCAGCCGGGCAAGGAAGGATTCGAGTGTAGGGACGAGGCGGGGGACATCTCGCATTGTGTGGAAATTAAGCAATATAATGTGCATTGGCATGTCCGAAGCGCCCGCAGTAATGCCGTTTTTGATGTGCGAGCGGTGCATGGCGCTCAGCAACTGCGTGTATACACAGGAAAAGAACAAGTCGCGTCCATTCAGCGGCGCGCGACACTTCGGGATGCGAAAGTGGAGATATTTCCGGCGGACCCGGCACAGAGTCCTTACAGCATTACAAATGGATGCATTTATGACGGGGGCCGTTTGGCAGGCCGGATTTACCGGCTGCACCGCCGGATTTTTCTGGATATCGAGCGTGTTCGATTAAGTGACGGTCTGCTGGCACATTTCATCAGTATGCGGTGACTTTCACCGGGTTCCCGAACCGTAAAGGGATGAGTTTGTTTGATTTTGTACCCGGCTTATGCTAGATTAAGTGTCCTGAAGTGATGTGGAGCCTGCTTCTCAAAGGAGATTTTTCTTATTATGGCACTGAGCAAGAAACAATTGCGAACGGTTCAACTGCTGGAACGCCGCGTTGAACTTTGCCGTGAGTTCATGAATGACTGGCTGTTGTTTAACCAGATTCTGACCACCTATCCCAATCCGGGGGTCAACAAGGCCCAGCTGGAAAACCAGTTTCTCAAGATCAAGAGTAAACTGGCGCGTCAGCACCGGGTGTTGCAGCAGACGTTGATGGATGATTATAGTCTGGATGCCAACACCATGAATATTGTTTCGGGTGCGACCAATCTGGAGGCGATTTATTCCCAGTCCGAGGTGGCTCTCAAAAAACTGCAGACCGAGTGGCACCGGGCGTTTATTGCCATCAATGAAACCCTCGGTAGTATAGAAGACAAAAAACTGCGGGCGGAACAGGGCGAGAAGATCTTTGTGGCCACCGCCGATCTGGCGACCGGCGGCGGCGGGGGCGGGGGCGGCGGCATGGACCCGGCCACCTTGAAAACCATCCTGATTATCGGCGCGGTGATTGCCGTCATCGCGATTGTGTTTGTCCTGGATATCGGCGGCCTCGGGACCATGTACAAGAATGCGCTGGGAATGCAGTAGCCCGGGCTCGTTCGCGGATCCTCACTATTCAATCGACAGCGTACAACGCATACGGGATTATTTAGCGTGACCAGAAAAGACTTGGTGATGCGTTTTGCCGAACGCATGCAGATGGAACCGGACGCGGTCCGTGCATATGTGGATACCTTTCTGGATGTGGTACTGGATACCCTGGGCAGTGGGGAACGCATAGAGATCCGGGGCTTCGGTGTATTCCAAATTGAAGAACGGGACGGCCGCAAAACGCGTAACCCGCGTACCGGTGAGCCCGTGATGGTGGGCCCGAAACGTTCCGTCAGGTTTAAAATGGGCAAGGAATTGCGTGAACGCGTCCGCGATGCCGGAACGCAATCCGGAGAGTAAGTCCGGCGCATCGACGGTATGACGCCGGAATGCACGTCTTGATAATCCATAATCCCGCAGTGTCCCCCGTCAATCCGCCCGTCCCGCCTGGTGGTCGGTGGTACAAGGGGTGGATGCGAATATCCGGCAGGGATGTTTACAGGAGTTTTCCCAGTGTCCCAAGATGAAAAAAGAATGAGTTTTACGGAACACCTGGGCGAACTCCGCACCCGAATCATACGGTCATGCATCGCGCTGGGGGTTTCCGTCTTCGTTTGTTACGCTCTTTCCAATCAGATCTTTGAACTGCTGGCGTGGCCGCTTTCGCCGCTGAGCGCCCATGGCGTCTTAAAAATCGATACGGAAGCCGAGGGTGAGGCTGCCGAGGAAACACCTCCCGAGGCCGAGCCGCAAAAGGGCACGGAAAGCGTTGAATGGACCGTCCTTAATCCCCTTGAGTTTATCGTGGTTAAGTTTAAGATTGCGGGTTATGGGGGACTTCTGCTGGCCCTGCCCTTTCTCCTCTGGCAACTTTGCGCCTTCATTTTTCCGGGCCTCTATGACAATGAGCGCCGGGTTGTGCAGATATTGATTGCGGGGTGCAGCGTTTTGGCCATTGGCGGTGTGGGCGTGGCGTATTTCGGGGTGTTCCCCCTGGTGTTGCCCTACCTGCTGGAGTGGATTCCGGACTGGGTGCAGGTGCAGCTCCGCCTGAACGAAACCTTGAATATCATCGTATTTCTGCTCTTCGGCTTCGCGGCGGCGTTCCAGTTCCCCATGGTGGTTTTGATTCTGGTATACATAGGGTTGCTGACGCCGCAGGCCTTGAAGCAATATCGCAAGGTGGCTATCGTCGGCATGGCCGTGATCGCCGCGGTATTGACGCCGCCTGACCCTTTTTCAATGCTAATTATGTTGACGCCCCTGGTGCTCCTGTATGAATTCAGCATCTGGCTCTCTTATATTGTAATACGTCGTAAACGCGCAGAAGTGGCGGAATAAAGGAAACACGTGCATGCTTGGTATCGGCATGAGCGAAATGATTCTTATCGCGGTCATTGCATTGATCGTTTTCGGTCCGGAGAAATTCCCCGATTTCGCCAAGATCGCTTTGCGGACCATGCGTGATCTGCGGGGTTACGTGGATGAAATTCAGGGCGAGGTTACCAAGGAACTGAACCCGATAAAGAAAGAATTGAATAAACTCTCCAAGGATTCGGAAAAGTATATCGAAAAGATCGCGAAAGAAACCGAACAGGCTGTTTCTCCGCCCGCAACACCTTCCGCGCCGGCTGCGGCCGCCTCCGTTTCCCAGGCGGATCCCACGGATCGCCAGGACGATTCGTATCACTACGGCCCGCAAAATACTTCGGGCGAGGATCCCTACGGACTGCGAAACACGGAAGAGGAAGGCGCAAACGGGTCGGGGATCGAGGACGCGGCGCCGCCCGCGTCTACCGGCGAAGAGAAAAACGACGTCCCTGATTCCGTGGAAAACCAGGCCAACGGGGACGGTGATCGGGATGAGTTCGATCTGAGTGAACCGCCGGTGGAGCGGATGGACTGATTACGGCGTCCGGCCCGGGGAGATGCAAGCGATGCAGGATCTGAACCGGCTGCGTGAATGGACGGGTGTTGTCAACAACATAGCCAACGGCTACAAGAAGTCTCAAATTCTTTTTACGGCGCTGAAGGCAGGCATCTTTGATTTGCTTGAAACGGAACGGGCCGGGGCTGGTGTCGCGGAAGCGCTGGGCTGGAGCGAACGAGGCGTCGTCATGCTTCTGGACGGCTTGGTCGCGATGGACCTGTTGGAAAAGCGGGGCGACATTTATAAAAACACCCCCCTGGCCACGGCCACCCTGGCGAAGGACGGCTGCGCCTATCAGGGCGATATTTTAAGTCATAATCTGGGCAGCTGGGACGACTGGGCCGCCCTGGAAGAGCGGGTGCGCACCGGTACCGGCGTGCCGTCCGGGGAAAGGCGTACCGGACAGGCGCTGCGGAATTTTATCCTGGGAATGAGCAATATTGCCCGGCTGAGCGCGCGGGAAGTCCTGCAGGCGGTGGATCTCTCCGGATACCGCCATATGCTTGACCTCGCCGGGGGACCCGCCACCTATCCCATTGCCTTTATGGAAGCCTGTCCCGGGTTGCGTGCCACCCTTTTTGATCGCCCCGAAGTGGTGGAAATCGCCAGGGAACAAGTTGCCGCCGCCGGGCTCGAGGGCCGCTTTGGCTACATCACGGGAGACTGCCTTGCTGACGACATCGGAAGCGGTTACGATCTCGCGTTTGTTTCCAACCTGATCCACAGCTTCAGCGATGAAGAGAATGCAAGCCTGGTCAAGAAGGTATACGGGGCCCTGGAACCGGGGGGCGTCATTATCATCAAGGATTTCATCGTTGAAAATGACCGTTCCGGTCCCGCCTTCAGCCTCATTTTCGCGCTGCACATGCTGGTGCACACCCGGGGGGGCAACACCTACAGTTTCAACGAGGTCGGAAACTGGACTGACAGTGCCGGGTTCGGGCCGGGCGATGCCATGGCGCTCACGCCGCAGACGCGGTTGTGGATTGCTCGAAAAGGTTGAGCCGCTGCGGGCGCTTACGGTTATGCCCTGATAGTCTGCCCGTCAAGCAACTCCGATGGGTGGTCAGAGAGGTGGCGCAACCGTTTCAGGAATCCCATGATATGCTCGAAGTCGAGGGCGCGGTGATCCAGGTAGAAGGTCAACGGCATGATATCGCGGATGGCAATGGTGTCCTCGCCGGCCGTATTTTTTATGACCACAGGTCTTTTCTGCACACCTGCAAGCACCATGGCGGTGAGTTGCGGGGGGATGATTTCCAGGAAGACCCCGTGAAAGTTGGCATGGGGCATGATACTGCCCACATTGGATACCAGGGTCGTGGCATTCAACAGATCGTCTGATGTCAGTCGCTCCGTCGCCGGAATACGGGAATAGCGGCGGCGTTCTTCCCTGGGGGGCAGGGCAAGCCTGTTCGGGGCGACGAAATTCGCCCACAGCCTTTTCAGGACCGCGAGAATCTGGCCGCGGCCCAGCCGTTCCCAAGTGTCGCGCAGGCCGGCCTCGAGCAGCAGCAAATCGATCTTCGTATTATGGGCGCGCTGTTTCAACTGTTCCATGGCAATGCAAACCTGATGCAGGGGCAGATTGCCCACATCGCGGACAATGGGGGTGATCATCCGGTTTTCCGAGGTCAGCATCGGCACGGCGATGTCGATTCCGTCCCGGTAGCGCATTTTCCCGGTATTTGAGCGCTTGGAATAACATAATTCGGCGTTCATATCGGGCGATTCCTTGATGCTCTCCGCGATGATTTTCAGCATGACGGAGTTCATGGTGACGCGGATACCCTTGAATGAAGGCATGCTGCGCAACTGTTCGGTAAACGCGATTACTTCAGTAACGTCCAGGTCAAGGACCAGTCCGGCATGGGGGATGGTCTCCCACGATTCCACGGTTTTGTGGGCAACGACACGGCGCTGAATATCGAATACTTTTTCTCTCACAAAAATCTCCTCTTGACGTTAAAGCCGTAACGACAGGGATGTCGCTACATTTCAGGGGCAATAAGGGAAATGAGATGTGACGGTTCAGGGTTGTTCTGGTTGGCACTCTTTTTCATAAGCGAGAAAAGCCGCCGCCACTCCGGCTTCATCCGCCGTGCCACGATGGAGGAAAAGACGGTAGCGCAGGGTAAAGGAGGCGCCGGGTTCCAGGGCATGGTCTTTGGAATGGGGCCACGATTGACCCAGGAAACCGTAGTGGCGGAGAATCCAGCCGGGGTGGGGGTACCCCGGGTTGTCCGGGTGTTGAAAAATGGCGGCACCGGAAAACTGTTCCCCCTTGGGCTGGGTCGCGTAGGATACATCCGCCCACGGAGACGCAAGTTCCAGCACATCTTCCGAGCTCTTTCCCGCGGCCGAACTAAAGGTGAACGGAGCGCGGGATGCGTCCGGACGCAGGCAGAAACCGCCGTATCCCTTGTTGTCCGTGCCGCTGCCGCGCAACGTGAACACTTCCTTGCTGACATTCTCGAAGCTGAGGTCGAAATCGATGGCACGGTGATTGTCCTGCGCGGGATGGACCACCATGCGTACCCGTTCCTTGATCACCGGAACGTCGGGGGCATCATCGTAAACCCAGTGGTTCTCCACGGCAAGTTCGGCATGGGTGTCGTCCGTCTCGCGGGTAATCCACGCGGCATGCACTTCGCGAAAGCCGTCCAACGCCCACACGTCCGCCCTGCGTTCGCCCAGCGTGCTGTCCGGCCAAGCCCAGAACACACCCCGGTGGTGGAAATGGTCGATGGGAAAGTCCTGGGTCATTACCTCGCCGTCCAACCCGTACAGGGGGTGGATATAACAGGCGCGCTTATAACGTTCAGGCACATAAAGGGGTCGTTTTCCGGGAACATATCGGTAGGCGAACACCGGCGTTTCGTTTTCCAGGATGGTCACGGTCTGTCCGTCGTCGTTCAGGGAGAAAGCGCCTTGAAAAACGGCGGCCGTCAGCATGCCGGCCATAGCCAGGTACATCATAACAACACTCCTTTGCACATTATTGTCGAGATACCACCATCAAAAACAAGAAGATCTGTATGTTGTCCACGCTTTAACGTGCTACCCGAGGCTATAGACTACCCGAACACTAAAGTGTGAACAATATACTTTTGAAACATTTCCTGCGTTGGTGTCTGCGCGGGAACCAATACGCCTTTCCAACAGGATAAAATTGTTGACTATCCCGCATGTTGCGGGCCACGGCCTACGCTGCTCTCCAATGTACGTAGCCGGTCGTTCAGCATGCGTTCGGCGATCCGCGATACCTGCCGGTGCAGCCACATGTCCGTCTGGCTGCCTTCACGGTAATCGGCGGGGCCGTAAGCATCCACGCGCCCGTCGCGGAGCAGGGCGTCCACTTGGGCGAAATGCTGCGGGGAACCCGGATGATAAACGGCGTAGGCGAGCCCGCCGTGTTTTCGGATCACTGAAAAACTGGGTACGTCGCTGGGACCGTCGGCGATATAAATCATGTTGCGGAAGGGAACGCGCCGTTCCTCTTCCGGGACGGTATCGTTGACGGAGATGTCTTTGACTTTGTTGATGCCCTTGTTGATTTCAAAGATGGCCCGGGTCTTCGTGGTGTGGTCCAGGAAACCCGCTATCTGGGTGATGGTGCTCGGACTTGGCGTCCCGGCCGGGTCCAGGTTCGGCGGCGCCGGGGTCTCAATAAATTCACTGGCCCACACGCCGCTCAGGTGTTCCGCCACGGCCGAACCGCGAATCAGTTCCGACAGGCCCGTGCTCACCGCGTAATGTTCCAGACGCAGGTCGCATTCCCGGTACTGGGGCGTTTCGAGAAGGGCGCGCAACCGCGAGAAAACATCGGGAATGCCCTCAAAAAAACGGATACGGCCGCCCAGTTCGCGAAGCAGGGCATTGGACAGGCCGGCCATGATGCCGCTTTGCACATACGTCAGCAGGTGTCCCAGGTAGCAGGTGTCGTGCTGTACCTTGATGCCCGCCCGGGCGTAGTAGGCCGGCAGGGAATTCACCTCTTTCCAGAACTGGTTCGCGTCCACCCCGTAATGCTCGAACACCGGTTCCTGCATGTACTGGGGAGAAAGCGTCTGGTCAAAGTCCCAGATGATGGCGATGACATTTTGAAGGAAGAGCCCTTTGCTCATGAGAGAAATCCTTTTGAGGCACAAGTATACCGGATGGTGCCGTCAAGGCCATAACAAGAACGGTCCTCATGAAATCAGGTAAAATAGGCGGTGTTGGTCGTCTGAAAATCTCTCAACGATCTCACAAGGATGCAAGTGTCTTATGGATAGTAATGATAATCTCCCTTCTGAAGCTGTTCCGTCCGCTGTCGCGGTGCTGCGTTGCGAAGACTATGACCCGGAGCGCGTGGAGGAGTGCCTCTTTCGCGGCGTTACACTGCTGGGCGGAGTTCAGCAATTTGTGCGGCCGGGGGAACGGATGCTGCTCAAGCCGAACCTGCTGAGCGGCAAGATTCCGGACAAAGCCGTGACCACCCATCCCGCTGTCTTTCAGGCCGCGGCGAAACAATTCCTCTATGGCGGTGCGCGCCTGGCTTATGGCGATTCACCGGGCTTCGGGCGCATCTCCACGGTAGTGCGCCGTTCCGGGCTGCACGAGGTGGCGGAGTCCATGGGCATCGAACTGGCCGACTTCCAGCATGGGCGCATTGTCTCTTTTCCGGAGGGAGCGCTCTGTAAACAGTTCACCATTGCCGAAGGCGCTCTGGACGCGGACGGCATCATTTCCCTGTCCAAGATGAAGACCCATGCCCTGACCCGCATCACCGGCGCGGTCAAGAACCAGTTTGGCTGCATCCCGGGCATGCTGAAGGGGGAGTTTCACGGGCGGCTTAGTAAAATCGAAACCTTCGCTAAAATGCTTGTCGATTTGACCCGCCTCCTGTCACCCCGACTGTATATCATGGACGGTATTGTATCCATGGAAGGGAACGGCCCCGGCAATGGAACGCCCCGCAAGACGGGGGTGCTCCTCCTGTCCACCGATCCCGTAGCCCTTGACGCCGCCTTCTGCCGGCTGGTCAACCTGGATCCTGAATTGGTGCCGACCATCGTGGCGGGTGCCGAAGCGGGATTGGGCGATTATCGGTCAATCCGATTCCTGGGCGACCCCGTTGAAACGTGCCTGTGTCCGGATTTCAAGGTCAAACGGGAAAAAGAAATCACGGAGGATTCCGTGAACCGTTTCCTGGTGCCCCTGATGCGCCGTCACATCATCCCGAGGCCTGTTATCCGTGACGAGCGCTGCACACACTGCGGCACCTGTGTCGCCATGTGCCCGGTCTCGCCCAAGGCGGTTGATTTCCTCCGGCCCGACCGCAGCCTGCCCCCGAAACACAACTACGGGTTGTGTATTCGCTGTTACTGCTGCCAGGAAGTCTGCCCCGACAATGCCATCGAAGTGGAAACCCCCTGGCTGGGACGGTTGATACACAAACGAACCTTGTAAGCGGGAGCGAAGTGTTGGTCTTCCGGATGTCGAAGGCGCCGGAATATATCCCCCTTGAACAACAGCTCAGGGTCATCACAGGGAAAATGTTCCCGTGATCAAAACAATGGGGAAGGGATCCGTGCCTGGTCCGGAACGTCACTTGTGCACTCCGTATGAAGCGGCGCAGGGCCTCTTTTATGGAGTAAACCGTGCGCCGCAAAACTTGCTTAATCTTTATATTTTCGTGTAAAATAGAGATGTTTATAGGTCTAAGTGACCCAATCCTGTGTACTCCCCCAGACTTCCTGCTTTTCCTGTGTTTCTATAATTTCAGGGATCGAGGTGCAGGGGACGTTTTTTGTTTATCAACCGAAGGAGAATTGAGTTTTATGGCTAACAAGAGTGTGTACTTCTTTGGCGGCGGCAAAGCCGAAGGCAAAGCCAGTATGAAGAACCTGTTGGGCGGCAAGGGCGCCAACCTTGCCGAAATGGCGAGCCTGGGCATCCCGGTGCCGGCGGGCTTCACGATCACCACCGAAATGTGCACGGCCTATTATGAGAACAAGGGCCGTCTGCCCAAGCACGTTGACGACGAGGTGGCGAAAGCCCTGGCCAAGGTCGAGCGTGTCATGAAGAAGAAGTACGGGGATGTGAAAAACCCGTTGCTGCTTTCTGTGCGCTCCGGGGCGCGCATGTCCATGCCGGGTATGATGGACACGGTGCTGAATATCGGCCTCTGCTCGAAGACCCTTCCCGGTCTGATCGAGAAGAGCGGCGATGCCCGTTTCGCCTACGATTCCTATCGCCGCCTGATCATGATGTACGCGGACGTGGTCATGGAAAAGGCCGCGGGCCTGGAACCGGCCGACGGTGAAGCCATTCGCCTTCAGCTCGAGCACGCCATGGAAAAGGTCAAGAAAGCCAAGGGCGTGACGGAAGACACCGCTCTTTCAGCGGACGAACTGAAGGACCTTTGCGAAGAGTTCAAGGCCATCATCAAGAAGGTCATCGGCAAACCCTTCCCGGATGATCCGATGGAGCAACTCTGGGGTGGCATCAAGGCCGTGTTCCAGTCCTGGAACGGCAAGCGCGCCATCTCCTACCGCCGCATTGAAGGCATCCCCCACGACTGGGGTACCGCCGTTAACGTGCAGGCGATGGTCTTTGGCAACCTGGGCGAAACGTCCGCGACGGGTGTGGCCTTCACGCGCGATCCCGCAACGGGCATGGACAAGTTCTACGGCGAATGGCTGGTCAATGCCCAGGGCGAAGACGTGGTCGCGGGCATCCGCACTCCCTCCCCGTTGAACGAAGACACCAAGAACGACAGTAACAAGCACCTGAAGTCGCTCGAGAAGGAGTGGCCGAAGGTTTACAAGCAGTTGGCCGGCATCCGCGACAAACTCGAAAAACATTATCGCGACATGCAGGACATCGAATTCACGATTGAAGAAGGCACGCTGTACATGCTGCAGACCCGTACCGGCAAACGGACGGGTATGGCGGCGGTGCGCATGGCCGTGGATATGGCCGAGTCCAAGATGATTGACAAGAATACGGCCATTATGCGCGTGAAGCCGGAACAGTTGGACGAACTGCTGCACCCGATGATCGACCCGGCGGCGGAAAAGGCCGCCGCACCGATCGCCAAGGGGCTGCCCGCGGGCCCCGGCGGCGGCGTCGGCCAGGCCGTGTTCACCAGCGAAGCGGCGAACGAATGGGCCGCGAAAGGCCTGAAGGTTATCCTGGTCCGCAACGAGACTTCCCCGGAAGACGTGGAAGGCATGCGTTCGGCCGTGGCCATCCTGACCGCCATGGGCGGCATGACCTCCCACGCGGCGCTGGTCGCGCGCGGCTGGGGCAAGTGCTGCATCGTCGGCTGCGGCGCCGTGCGCATTGACGCCAAGGCGAAGCAGTTTACCGTGGGCGACACGGTGATCAAGGAAGGTGACTGGATCAGCCTGAACGGCACGACAGGCAAGGTGTACACGGGTAAACTGCCCGTACTGCCTGCCGACCCCGACAAGAACAAGTGGTACAGCAAACTGATGAAATGGGCGGATTCCGTGCGTCAGATTAACGTGCGCACCAACGCCGAAAGCCCGGCGGACGCCGAGCAGGCGGTGAAGTTCGGCGCGGAAGGCATCGGCCTTGCCCGCACCGAGCACATGTTCTTCGAAAGTTCGCGTATCATCTTCGTCCGTGAAATGATCGTCGCCGAAAACGAAACTGACCGCCGCAAGGCCGTCATGAAACTGCTGGACTTCCAGAAGAAGGACTTCATGGGCATTTTCAAGGCCATGGCCGGCAAACCGGTGACGGTGCGCCTGCTTGACCCGCCGCTCCATGAGTTCGTCGGCAGCCTGCTCGAAGACCGCAAGGACCTCGAAGCCCTCGCCAAGCACTGCGGCCAGTCTCCGGCCAAGATCGAAGACCGCATCAAGTCCCTCCATGAGTTCAACCCGATGCTCGGCCACCGCGGTTGCCGTCTCGGTATCGCCTACCCCGAAATCACGGAAATGCAGGTGCGCGCTATCATGAGCGCCGCCGCCGAACTGACCAAGAAGAAAGTCAAAGTGTTCCCCGAAATCATGGTTCCCCTCGTGGGCACCAAGGCGGAACTGGCCCATCAGCGCGCGATCATCGACCGTGTCGCCGCCGAAGTCCAGAAGGAATACAAGATCAAGGTCAAGTACATGGTCGGCACCATGATCGAAGTACCGCGCGCGGCCCTGACCGCCGACCAGATTGCCGAAGCCGGCGAGTTCTTCTCCTTCGGCACCAATGACCTGACCCAGATGACCTTCGGCTACTCTCGCGACGACGTGGGTTCCTTCCTGCCCATCTATCTTGCCCAGAACATCCTGCCCAACGATCCCTTCGAAGTGCTCGACCAGGGCGGTGTTGGCCAACTGGTGGACATGGCGGTGCAGAAGGGCCGGTCCACCCGTCCCGACCTGAAATGCGGCATCTGCGGCGAGCACGGCGGCGAACCTTCCTCCGTGAAGTTCTGCCACCGCGTCGGCCTCAATTACGTCAGCTGCAGCCCCTTCCGCGTGCCGATCGCCCGCTTCGCCGCGGCCCAGGCCGCCCTTGAAACCCCGCGCAAGGCCGCCAAAGGCAAAGGAAAGGCCAAGGGTTCCAAGAAGAAATAACCCTATCACATAGACGATACAAGAGCCCCCGGCGCATAGGCGTCGGGGGCCTTATTGATTTGTGCGGGTGGAATGGACCTACAGGGTATGGACGCCATGTCGTTTCGGAAATCCTGGAGGCGCAGCGCTGACCGATGCGGGAGCGCTGCCTGACGGGGAAACTTGCGGAAAGTGACCGCGCTGCTGCCATTTGGGAAATAAAATCGCCACATGCCTGAATCTTGAAAAGGAACTGAATAATAGCCAATATACGTATCCTAACCCGAGTCTTCTGAAGACAAGTGAAAAATTTAGCTTGACATTCAGGACGGAATGGGGTATAAGGGAAGTGTAGCGCATACCTTTTATCTCATGAAACTAAAAGAGTGGCAGAGAAAAAGAAAGGGTAAGATATGAATACAATCTACAACATGAAGCGAGTGCAACTGTTGGGTGCGTTGGCAATATTAGCCATCACCATTATTACGTTCTTCTTTTACAACCAACAGGTATTGGCTGCGACAAAAGAAGGCTGTATTTGTGACTTGACTTCATGTGGTGCCTCAAGACCATTTTGTATATGGGACTACACAAATAAAAAATGTGCGGGGTGTGATTTCGGTGGAACTAAGGATTACTATACTGGCTATAACAGGGAATGCATAAGACGTTATAATACAAGTGGAATATGCTGTTCTAACGATTGTGGAACAAACTGCAAAACAGACTGCGTAAAGCACACTGCCATTGCAGGATGTTCTCAAGAAGCGGAAGGGGTGTGCTCGTTTTGTGGAGAATTGAATTATTAACATGGGTAACGCTCCCAGTTTTCTTTAATGTTTAAAGAAGTATCTACAACGGGTGTGTATTAATATGTTCGCTATTTATTGGATTTTACCGTGTTTTCTTAGCGGGATCTTTGTTGATATAAATGATACACAAGTACAGGACTTCCTCCGCATAGTAGAGAACAGAACACCCTTCATTTCTTTTCAAGGAAAATATACATTATCAAAAACCTATCGTTCAGAAAATAAAATGCAGTTGTATAAGGTTGATTATGCTACAGAAGATAATAATATCTATATTAGATACCAAAAGACTGCACCGGATGAAGACGGACTTTTTCAAGTTATGGAGGGCTATTTCTATAACGGCTCTCCGGCTTACATGCAATACCAATTACGAGAAACGAATGAAATGTTTCAGTCCCCTTCCGCTTTTCTGAAGGGTGCGGTTGATTTTGGGTGGCCATTTGCACAAGATTTATCACCACGACGAGTAATGGGGGAAGTAGGTGGGGAGGCAATAGGACCTATTGATTCCATACACGGAATACCGCTTTTAGAGTTTCTTAAACGGGAAGGCAAGTATTGGTATGAAGAAATTGGCGCGTACCGTGTTTTGAGTCATGAAGCAACAATCGGGCGGCATCAAGAAAGTCGGGATATCTGGATTGATCATAATGATGATATCATCAAAATAGAGAATATATCCAGGCCATGGATCGCTACGCCGGAGATGTTGGCAAAATATAATATCCAAGGTTTTGACGAGTATTTTCTTTTGCGTTGTTCTGTAGAACTTGATAAATATATTACGACAGCCGAAAACCTTCGGTTTCCTTTATTTTGTACATCCCGAATATATACAGGTTCATCAGAGGCTATACAAGCATACCAATCCACCCCCGCTGATACTTTTGAGGAATCGCAATTACAGGAAATTGTTATGCTTCATGGGAAAGAAGAACTCGCATTAGAAACACAGGTCGAATTTAAAGTTGCAGATTGTAGATTCAATGTACCTATTGAGGACAATGTCTTTGAAATACAACTTCCTGTTGGTACCGTCTATTCGAAGGAATCAGGTGGAAAGATTTTAATCGTTGAAGAGCATCCAACTTGGCTGTATTATTTGCTTCAGTGGATGCCAATAGTTATTATTGTTGTCGCCGTCATTATTCTCCTTATATCTGGAAAACACTATTTTAACTGGCGGTGGTAATAACGTTAATAAAATTATTATGTGCCCATTTATTCATATTTCTAGTGCTAGATTAAGTCTATATCTTCTTTGCCAGGTATTATCAATACTTATAATATTTATATCTGCATTAGTTTACAACTATAGCAGAGGCAGCAGATATCCTGTAAGTCCATTAATTATTATATTTGTATCTCTACCAGCGTTCTTAGGAGGCAGAATAGCGTATTTCGTTACTTATCCGAATTGTAGCAACATTAGGGATCTCTTTAATTTAGATATCGGAGGTACCTATTTTTGGGGCACTCTTGTCGGTGGTATGTTGGGATATTTAACCTATGCCATATCGAAGAAAATTCCTATTCTTTCAGGGCTTGACCTGTTAGCACCTTGGATCCCGTTAGGTGCGGCCATGGGTCGTTTAGGATGTTTTTGCGCCGGGTGTTGTTGGGGAAAGGTAAGTTCAATGCCATGGGCAATATCTTTCCCTTCAGATTCGTTTGTTTTTAATCAACAGGTGTCAGAGGGCCTTATCCTCTGGGGGGCGACCAGTTCACTTCCAGTACACCCAACACAGTTATATTCTTTGCTCGCATTGATGAGTATCTGGCCGATCCTGCTTTTTTTTCTACTCCATGTCAAGTTGTCATCTGGAAGTCTGTTTTTTATGTTCATTATTCTGTACTCAAGCAAACGTTTTATTCTGGATTTTTTCCGTGCTGACCACCCTGTGGTATTTTTTCATTTAAATTTTATGCAATGCATATCGGTTGTATTAATCATCATATTTCTATACGGGCTAATTCGAATAAATTATTTGAATGTATCAGTCCCCAAATGTCCATCTCTTGACTGAACTGGCTCTAACAGGAATTCCTAGAGTAAAGAAGATCTTATGCTGTAACAGTTTAGTTGTGGGAGTTCTCGGGACAGTATACTTAATTATGTCACACAAGAAAATAGACATGCATTTGGGACGATATCAAGCATAATTAAGTATACTGTCCCCAGAACTCCCATGCCGCGCGTTTATGCGCTCCATGAATTTGACTTGGCCTTACTGCAGTACCGCGCCCCCTATCGCAACTACAGCCCCAGCATGGCGCGATGGACTACGCTGGATCCGGCAGGCATGGTGGATGGGCCGAATATGTATGCCTATGTAAAAGGGAACCCCATATATAGTTCAGATATCCTCGGTTTGATCACTGAATGTGAGTGTGAAGACAATCTCCAAAAATGTAAATGGAATGCTATGGGCACGTTTTTCGCATATATGAATGGTTTAGGTCCTGTTGGTGTGGCTGGGCTAATTTTGACAGCGGGAGCTGGCTATGTGTGTTACCGGACTGGGAATCCTTATGCGTGTGCCGCGGTTATAGGAATGGGATTTGTTGATTTTATAGCTATATTTACTGCTAAAAAATACTATGACCGAGATGTCGCAGTTTGCAAGAACATGCACCAAGACTGTTTAAAACATGCGAAAAAAGAGTAAAAATATTGAATTCTGCTTAGATGTATTTGATCGGGCACAATCTGGTGTGCTTATAAGCCTTCATCCGGGTGTATTGCTATCTAATGCATTCGTTGGCATACTGGGGTATATTGTGTACACAATGATGGTATCAAGATTCAAATTACTACATGATCAAAATATTATTGTTATTAATAGAGAGGACATCTCATCTATTATGGGAATAGGCCTTATCGCAATCGCTGGATACAAGCCATTATTGTCTGAATTGCTTGGAATACTCTGGGGGTGTTGCTTATCTGTTTTGGAGTTACAGGCAATACGGTCAATAAGACGAACACCAACCCTTCGACAAGGTTTGATTGCGGCGCTATGCGGTGAATGTGATGTTGCGGAGAATACGTTGGCATGCCGGACGTTTAAGTCATTCCATCGTGTAGAATCGTTCAAGAACCTCTGCCTATTAGTTCCAGTTCTAATTATTGGAATAGTATTC
>Ga0123335_1000901_pt1 | contig 49780 bp, 47 predicted proteins | sample BiotimSIPDNA_2_FD_89707 | JGI IMG/M metagenome (GOLD analysis project Ga0123335, IMG submission 89707) | Anaerobic biogas reactor microbial communites from Washington, USA - Biogas_R2 time_0 SIP DNA | ecosystem: Engineered > Bioreactor > Anaerobic > Unclassified | place: Washington, USA...
AATAATTTCAGATTACTTGAAGATGTTTCAGTTGATCTTGAAGAGGACATAACACTGATTATTGGTAAAAACAATACTGGAAAAACTTCATTTTTTGAAGCAATTCGGTTGTTTACTGAAGAGGGAGAATCAAAACTTTTATTTGAAGATTTTTCACAATTTACTTATCAAGTTTTTAAAGACACATATGAGGTTTATAAAGAATCACTTGTTGCAGGCATTGCTGAAGATATTAAGGATCAATTAGAAGTTAAAATACAGAATGAGATACCCAAAATTCAACTAATTATTGAATTTGAGTATGATAAAGCAACTGACTCATTGATAGAGCTAAGTGAGTTTATTACCGATCTTGATGAAAGCAGAAATGATGCATCGGTTTTGATTGAATATGCAGCTAAAGATTCCCTTCGTGTTTTTCAAAGTTTTGATAACAGAGAAGAAAAAGAAACTACACTTATACCATATCTAAAGGATAATATCAAAAGTCTATATACACTCAAATGCTTTGCTTTTGACAAACAAACTGGAAGGACATTCCCAATTGATGATAGTTTTAAAAGGAAAATACAAAAGGTTGTCCTGTTTGAAAATATACAAGCAATGAGGGTTTTAGATGACAGTAAGAATGATCGTAATAATTCCCTTTCGATTGGTTTTTCAAATTATTATAGCCAACGTGATAAATCAGATGTTAATGTTAAGGCACTTGAAAAGACTCTTAAGGCAACATCTGGAGAATTAAAAGATAAATACAATGCTGTTTTAAAGGATATTATCACTAAGCTTGAAAACTTTGGAGCAAAGTCACCGATTACCATTCCCAATATTTCAATCAATTCTGAGTTCGATTCAGAAAAGATCATGAAGAATAACATCAAGTATTATTACAAACAGGATGAGATTGATCTGCCCGAAAGATATAATGGGCTAGGTTATAGTAATTTGATTTACATGATTCTTGAGCTTGAAAGTTTTGTGGAGAAGTTCAAGAACAATAAGGAAGAAAAAATCTCAAATTTCTTAGTTGTACTAATTGAAGAACCCGAAGCCCACATGCATCCTCAAATGCAGCAGGTCTTTATAAAGCAAGCAAAAGGAATAATTGAGGATGCAGCAAGAAAGGGAGTAAAAATGCAACTGGTTATTACTTCGCATTCTTCCCATATATTATCTGAAGCAGGGATAGATGAGAAGAAAGGGTTTAAAAGAATCAGATATTTTACACCGAGTAAAGAAAAGCTTCAAGCAAAAGATTTTAACAAACTGAAGATAGAGGATGAAAAAAGGACTGTTCGTTTTTTAAAACAATATCTAACGCTACATAAATCGGATCTTTTTTTTGCAGATAAGGTAATCCTTGTCGAGGGACTTACCGAAAGGATTTTACTTCCACAAATGATTAAAAAAGTGGTTCCTATTCTTGAATCGGAATATGTTTCAATATTAGAAGTTGGTGGAGCCTACGCCCATAAGTTTAAAGAGATTTTAGAATTTATTGAAACTAAAACTTTAATAATTACAGATATTGATTCTTCTGATGATGATGGTGAGGCTATACCTGTTAATGAAGGGGTTAAAACAACCAATGAAACATTAAAACAATGGGTGCCAAAGAAAGAAACTATTGATGAATTGAAGAAGTGCACTGAAAAAGATAAGATTGATGGTCTATGCCGAATTGCATACCAAAAAGAAGAAGACGGATATCATGCGCGCAGTTTTGAAGATGCTTTTATAAATACTAATTATAACTTGCTGTCTGAGGTAAAGGAAATAGAGGGCATCTCTAAAAAAGTAAAAAATGAGTTCTCCTATTTCAAAGTGAAAGGAGAAGTTGAAAAGGAGTTATTTAGTTGTGATTCAAAAGTAAAGACGAACTTCGCTTTTGATATTCTGACTTTTGATGAAGAAACATTTGGTGAATGGTCAGTTCCTCAATATATCAACGAAGGATTAACTTGGTTAGCAAAAACAGATTCAGATGGCAGCAATTGATGAAATAAAGCAGCATATTGAAGCCCAGAGAAGTTTTGTGCTTGAAGCAGGTGCTGGTTCAGGAAAAACTTATACCCTAATACAAACGCTAAATTATTTATTAGATTCTAAACGAGAGAAACTAGCTCAAGAAAATCGAAAAATTGCTTGTATAACATATACTAACGTTGCCAAAAACGAAATAATTGAACGACTAGAACATAACCCTTTGGTACAGGTATCTACCATCCATGAATTTTTATGGAGTAGTATAAAGTCATTCAATAAACAACTGATTATTGAATTGGATAAATTAAACGAAGAAAAGGCAATTAAGGAACCAGATAAATATCAAACTGGACTAAAAGATCGAATAATAGAAGTTACTTATGATGATTCAGGATATCGTGATTTTGAAAAGGGACGATTAGAACACGATGATGTTATTGTTCTTTCAAACTGGATGTACAAGAATTATGAAACCTTATCTACAATATTAGCACAAAAATATCCATTTATTTTAGTGGATGAATATCAGGATACTGCAACTGAAACCGCTGAAGCTTTAATTGAGTACTTATTAGAAAAAAATTCAATAAAACTATTATTGGGATTCTATGGTGATTCACATCAAAAAATATATGACCATGGAGTTGGTGATCTTCAGAAATATATCGATACAGATAAACTGGTGTTGGTAAAAAAAGAAGAAAATTATCGTTCGTCAGTTGAAGTAATTAATTTGCTGAACCGAATTAGAACAAACATTCAACAAGTAATTCCGGAAAACAAAAAACGAGTCAGTGGCAGTGTGAAATTTATTAATTGCATCAACTACCCTGCGAAAGGACCCAAAGAGAAAGTTAAAGATTATGAAGAACGTATTCTTCCAATTAAAACTAATAATTACCAGACTATTATTGAAAGATTGAAAAATGATCAGTGGAACTTTGATGAAAATGGGGAAGATAAAATATTGATATTGGTGAACAGTAAAGTTGCAGAACAGGCAGGTTTTGGCAATTTATATCAAGTTTATAATAAACGTTTCTTCGAACCGAAGGAAGAATTGATGAAACGAGGAGACATTTTTGCAAATCTTTTTATGGGGTCCTTAGATAAAAAGACAGGAATTGAAAGAGAGACTGGCGTTGAACATTTGGCAAGTTTTTATGAAGCTAGAGATTACAATAAAATAATTCATTTCCTAAAACGCTCAGCTTTGAGGAATAAGCCATTATTCAGTATTCACCCTGATAAACAAAAAATATCCAATGCACTAGACACTTTGATCAATGCAAGGAATATAGATTCTGTAAAAGATATTTATTCTTTATGTATTAATAATAATTTTATTCAAGTATCAGATTCAATTACTCGATTTGAAAAAGAAATAGCAGAAGATCCTTCTACTTTTACTGATCCCAAAGATTTGGAAAGATATTATCGAAAGAAAACGTTTTATTCGGATTTGATGAATTTGAAATATGAAGAGATAATTAATGCATTCAAATTCATCAAAGACCAAACAGCATTATCAACCAAACATGGAACAAAAGGAGAAGAATATAGAAATGTATTGGTTGTTATTGATGATACAAGTTGGAAGACCAAATATAATTTTCAGAATTTCTTTAATGGCGAAGAAAAATTACCAGAAAGAGAAATAAGAACAAGAAACTTATTTTATGTCTCTTGTTCAAGAGCTAAAGAGAATTTAGTTGTGTTGGCATTATCTGAGATGGAAGAACCAGCCATGCTAAAGATCAAAAGTTGGTTTGGGGAGAATGTGGAAGTAATATCATGAAATGAAGATTTAAAACTAAATAACATATAAAAATTAAAAAATGGAAAGCTATTACGTAAACACACAAGCACAATTAAATGGTGATCATGAAGTGCATGCCAGCTCATGTATTTTTATGCCTAGTTTGAGTAATCGTAAATATCTTGGAGTATTCTTAAGCTGTGCGGACGCAGTTAAAGAAGCTAAAAAGACTTATCCAAAATCGAATGGCTGTTATTTCTGTTGTAATGTATGTCATACTTCATAAAGATAGACACCGATGAAAAAGGGAAGTTTTATAAGGTGTATTATCAGGAGGAAGAAAGCTAAAAATTGAGTACGGCCATGAAGAGAAAAGAGAAATATGATCTTTTTGTTCAGTTTTACAAAGAGGGGATTGAATTAAAAAAGTCTCTTGAAAATAAAGCAACAGTAAATTTATCGCTGCTTTCGCTATTTGTTACAGGCATATTTTTTAATGAAAAAAAACTTTTAGATCTCATTGATCTGATTAGCATTCCTAATTGGATTTTTTTTAGTCTTATTGGAATGTGTTTGTTTATGATGGTATTATGCTTAGTCTTTACTATAAATATTTTCATAGGGAAAAGATACAAATTCTTAATTCCCAATAATTATATGCAAATTTTTTTTAGTAATAAATTTAATTCTCCTCATTCTCAGTATGATGAGCTAATACTAAATTTAAAATTGAGCATTGATTGTAATGCATCATTAAACAAAAACAAATCACAATATTTAAGATGGTCACAACTGTTTTTAATTCTTTCATTGATTGATTCATTAATTATATTATCGCTAATAACAATATAACATGGATGATTTACAGAAATTTAAACAAGAATATAGGGCGTTGAGTATTGAATCGTTAAAATCATTATTAAAAGATATCATGACCCACCCCGCAGAAGATCAGGATTTGTTAAATGATCTTATAGGAACTCTTTTTTATAGTGCATTTGATATCGATCTTTTAGACATCAAATTTGATTCTTCTGACCTTGACCCCAAATTAAATTGTTTCACAACCGATGAGATTGTTATCCTAAAAATGGCACAGCATTACTTTATCGATAAAAATGTGACCAGATCGTATTCAAAAGGGGGTGGACGCAAACCAAGGGGTATACGTTGGGAAAAGCCATAATAGATGGACGTAAATGTATTATGCACCTTCCCATTGGGTTGTAGAATTCGAAGAATCGGATGTCCGATGAATGGGAGAGGAGTAAATAAACACGGTCTGAATCAGGATTCACTGGATAGCGTCAGAACTGTGATTTGCTTGATTATAAAGATGACGATGATTAACTTACAGCATTGAATCAAAAGAATCAAGGTTCAGACAGTAGAAAGTAAAAAACTATAGATGATGAAAAGCATAAAACAACACCCAATTCTGCTGGTAGCATTTATCAGTGTATTTCTTTTTGGTTCATGCCGGGTGGCTCTTGTACCCGCTTATGATGCAAACCTCCTCTCTCAGATTGATGCCACTTCAAAACAAGTCGATAAATTTTATTTATCGATGTTGGAAACTACCACTAAAGAAAACGATGGGCGTAAGTATGAATTGTTTGCAAATGACTATGTAAACATTGAGGTTGAGCTAAATTCATTGCTCACGAAAAATAAAATAAAACCGTTGAATGAGAATTCAACCCGGATTTGTGAAATAACGTTGCAATTGTGGCAAAAATACAAGGAAGAACATAAAGAGAAAAACACCTTAAGCGATGGACTGATTAAATTAAACCGTCAAACTTTTAGCGATCTGTTTTATGCAATGCAAGTTGCAGAGAAAGGAAAAGACATGGCAAATAATCCACCTAAATAATTAGCAATATGAGCTTTGATATTAATACCGTAATTGCGGACATGCTGACAGCCATTAAAGGATCGGTTGATAAAGATTGGAAGGAGGTCAAATCGGCTTCTGCACAATTCCTTGAAAGAGATAAAAGCCGCATGGAGATGATTGCCACATTCAGAATATCTGGAGAATTATCTCAAGAAGATTTTGAATCAAAAATAGAAGATCAAAAAATGATCATTGAAGCGGAATTAAATGCGTTGGCTGTTATTAGCAAAGCCATGGCTCAAAATGCAGCTAATGCTGCCATTGATATTCTGGAGAAAGCTGTCATCGGAACTATTAAAGCCGCCTTATAGAAATATTCCAAAAAAGAAATGGAAACCGCCTGCTCATCGAGCAAGGCAAAGACGAAAAGGGGAAGTTTTATAAGGATTATTATCAGGAGGAAAGTTAAAGATCTGAACAATATTTTGCATGGTCATTATGACCTCCATAATTTGTTGTTTGCATTGAATCAAACGAATCAAGGTTCAGACAAAAATGAGATTGCGATTCGGACAAGGGGAAAAGGAATAACGAATTGAAAACCTGATATGTAGAGACGATACATGCATCGTCTCTACAGTAGATAACCAAATTAATATGGCCGATAAATTTCAAAATAGATACCGTATTCCATCTGCACGTGCCGCATGGTGGGATTATTCGCAACCAGGAGCCTATTTTGTTACCATCTGTACACACAACCGGATCCATTCGTTTGGCGAAATAATTAATCACCAAATGAATTTATCGCCTATTGGCGAATATGCACAACAATGTTGGGACGAAATACCAAATCATTTTCCACACGCAAAATTAGGGGCATTTCAGGTGATGCCCAATCATATACACGGGATAATTATTGTAGAGACGATGCATGCATCGTCTCTACAGGAACCAACCGTTGATTATAAATTTATGAAATCAATTTCGCCAAAACCGGGGTCGTTGGCACGAATATTAGGATCGTATAAATCGGCCGTATCGAAATTGGCACACCGTACCGATCCTTCATTCAAATGGCAGGAACGGTATCACGATCACATTATTCGCGATGAAACCGAATTTTACAACATAGAGAAATACATTGTCAATAATCCCCAAAATTGGGGCAATGATTGTTTTTGTGATGAAAACAACAATTAAAATCGTTCTGCTGGTTACACCCCGGCAACGCCTCCAAAGTAGTTGATTTGCAATCGTGGACTGTAACGCCATCCACGTTCAATGGCTGCCTCGATGGTTAACATGCGGGTTTGCTTCATCTCGTCGGGCGTGCTTCCAAGAGGCATCAGCACCACATCATCGGGGTTCCAATTGGTGAGCTGCGACAAAAATGTATCTTCAATTTCCTGTAGTTCATCGTGGTTCTGAACCACAAACTTCAATTGAAAATCTTTACCCGGGGTTTGCCTGCAATGGTCAATGATTGATTGGATTGCGTGAATGTTTATTCTGGCCTGTTCAACATGTTTGGGGTCGAACGGTATGGTAGCTCGGGTTTTGTCGAGCTTTTCTTTGGTTGGAACCGCATTTTTTAACTTGGGCGAAATACTGAAAAACTGGATGCTGTTTACCAGTTCTTCGTTAAAGATTGTTCCATTGGTTTCGATTGAAATGTGAAAATTTCGTTCATCCTTCAATTCTGAAATAAGAGATACCAATCCTTTGGCCTGAATAAAAGGTTCGCCACCCGAGATGACAAGGTGGTTCATTTTCCCCATGTTGTTCAGGATGATTTTTTTGACCGTTTCGATTGCCATGCGTTTTTCTCCGCGAGTATCGAACGATGCAGAAGGGGTATCGCAAAGGCTAACCTCGCCATTGGGCAAGTTCCACATGCACCGGAGGTTACAACCTGCTGTGCGAACAAAAAGTACCGGAACCCCGGCCATTTTGCCTTCGCCCTGAATAGTACCCGAAGTTGAAAATCCTGTAGTGGGTTGGTTGGCAAGCAATGTTCCGTTTTCGTCTTTTGTGATGGGAAATACCGATTCGGGTGCGAGAAATATATAATTGTCTGTCATAGAAATTTTCAATTCAATTGATATGATGTGGTGATACAATAAATTGTTAGCGACGCGATTAATTGTTAGAGACGCAATTAATCGCGTCTCTACGATCATGCATTATAATGAGGTGTCAACCACACCAGCCTCTGAAAATGCTTTGGCGCGAAGAAGGCAACTATCACATGTTCCGCAGGGTTTTTCTCCGCCACGGTAACAACTCCAGGTGAGGCTCCAGTCGACTCCCAATTTTTCGCCCAATTGAATCTCTTCGGACTTGGTCTTGTTGATGAACGGAGTGTGTATCCTGATTTTTTTCCCGTGTTCGGCAGCCATTACCGTTCCTTTGTTAATGGTTTCTTCCATCGAACGGATGAACTCTTCGCGGCAATCGACATAACCGGAGTAGTCGACTTCGCTAACGCCAATAAAGATGTCCTGTGCGCCAATTGCCTCGGCAAACGATGCCGCAACCGAAAGGAAAACCATATTGCGTGCCGGAACATAAGTCATTGGAATATCGGTGCGGGTTATATCGCCATCTTCGACCTCCATTGCTGAATCGGTGAGTGAACTGCCTCCCCAAAGGTTCAACTGCAAGGTAACAATGTTGTGTGCTGCTGCTCCAACTTTCAGGGCAGTAGCTTTGGCGCATTCCAGCTCTTTGTTGTGTTTTTGTCCGTAATCGAACGAAAGGGCATATACTTCAAACCCTTCACTTTTTGCCAGATGAATGGCTACCGACGAATCTAATCCGCCCGATAGCAGAACTACCGCGCGTTTCATTGTTGCGAAAAGTTATTGTACGATTGTTGATTGAATAGTGGGAACATGGTCGCCACATTCAAAATTTGTAGTGTTATCTGTTTCATTTTCACCTAGTTTTATTTTACGACAGGAGGGTTTCGAACTGTCGAGTATTAACTGAAATTTTTCGCAAATATAATGATTTGATAATTAATTTTTTCTGACAATTACATTTTAATGACTACCTTTCATTTTCAGAAAAAATATCAAAACAAGAATTACCAATGGGGGGAAAAAAAGTATCGCTAGTGTTATCCAGCGGGGGCGCAAGGGGCATAGCCCACATTGCAATTATCGACGAGCTTATTGCACGCGAATATGAGATTGTTTCGGTGGCAGGAACCTCGATGGGGGCATTTGTTGGTGGCGTTTATGCCTCGGGCAATCTCGAACTGCTGAAAGAATGGATGTACACGCTCAAACCGGTAGACATTGTTAAATTGTTCGATTTTTCATTCAGCTCAAACGGATTGGTTAAGGGCGAACGTATTTTTCAGGAATTAGGGAAAATTTTTTCTGATGTCAATATTGAAGAAATGCCCATTCCATATGTGGCAATTTCAACCGACATTGTTCATAATAAAGAGATTATTCACGATCATGGGAGTTTGTTCAATGCCATAAGGGCATCCATTTCGATTCCCACTTTTTTCAAACCCTATAAAAAAGATGAGCATTTACTTGTCGATGGCGGACTATTGAATCCTGCCCCGGTCAACAGGGTTAAACGCTTCGAAGGAGATTCCCTTTTTGTAGTGAATGTTGAAACCATTCAATCAACTGAACCTTTACCAATAATTTCGACCGAACTTAAAAAGATGAAAATCACGGAAACAGCTTCACCGTTGAAATATCACGGAATGCCGGGGTATATTCAAATTATTAACAAGACCATCGGGATTATGCTGGGGCAACTTGCAGAGCTGACCATCGAAAAATACGATACAGATTTGGTTATCAACATAGATAGAGAACTGTTTGGCACTTACGATTTCCATAAATACAAAGAAATTATGGAAGTTGGCCGTCTACATGCACGTGCCTATCTCGATGAATTTGAAAAAAAGACCGCAAAAAAGTAACGTCCCTGAACGATAACAGAAAATATTCGGTTTGACAAAAGCTATTTCGATCGTGCAGATTTTTCACTAGGCAAAATGCTTTCAAAAATATACCGGTTCACCGGGGTTGCCACGCCAAATTTCTCACCTAGTCGAACAACTGTGCCATTCTGATATTCAATCTCTGAAGGACGTCCTTCCAACACATCACGGGTAAGCGACGAGGTTGAATCGGCAGGAAACGAATCGACCGCCTGCATTGTTTTCTCAACAATATCGACAGGCATTTTTACGCCGGCTGCTAGGGCAACATTGTACACCTCGGTGAAGGTACCGAATAACATTTCCCGGGTTTCAGCCGCCGACCGAAGACTTCCATAGGTTGTTCCTGTAACGGCGAGAAGACCGCTTGAGCAAATCATAAGGAATTTTTTCCAGAGTTCTGACTGGATATCATCGGCCCAAATATTTTTGAATCCGGCCATCTCAAAAGTATATTTCAACCACGCGGTGCGGTCGGTATGACTATTGTCAAGCTCAGAGAATATAATGGTTGGCTCAGCGCCAAAATGGTGAATGACCCCTGGGGCTTCAATCTTACTAAAAATACGGCACAAGCCACCAATAATATGAGACCTGTCAATATACTCCATTAATTCATCGGCTGCCGTGACTCCATTCTGAAGGGGCATTACCATTGTTTCAGCATTAAGGAAAGGGGCAATTTCCCGTGCAACTTCTTTTACCTGCCATGCTTTAGTGCAAACCATAACCAGGTCGGCACCCTCAATCGAAGCGTATGAATTGCTGGCGTTAGCGGGTTTAATGAAAAATTCGCCATTTCCGCTTTTCACAACAAGTCCATTCTTTTGAATAGCTTCGAGATGAGCTCCGCGAGCCAAAAAGTTCACCTTGTTTCCGGCCAATGCTAGTCTTCCACCAAAATACCCCCCTACTCCGCCGGCTCCTATTACTGATATTTTCATTTCGCAGTTTTTCAATTAATAAAAAACAAAAGATTGAGGACATATTGCATAGATGAACAATAAATGCAACATTTTTTCAATTCGAATGTAACAAAATAAAAAAGGAAACCCAATACGAAAATGAGTTTCCCTTTTTACTGTTCACAAGCATCAAATTACTTCAATGCCTTGTTTCTTAAGCATTTCTACACTTAGTTCACGTAGTTTGTATTTTTGTATCTTCCCGCTGGCAGTCATTGGGAATTCTTTCATGAAGAAAATATACTTAGGTATTTTGAAGCGGGCGATTTTCCCACGGCAAAAATCTTTTACATCCTCTTCCGAGAGGTTTTTCCCTTCGTGAAGAATGATGAAAGCCCCTACTTCTTCACCATATTTTGGGCTGGGCACACCAGCTACCTGAACATCTTTTATCTCTGGCATCTGGTATAAGAATTCTTCAATTTCCCGAGGATAAATATTCTCACCCCCACGAATAATCATGTCTTTGATTCTGCCGGTAATCCTGAAATTTCCATCAGGATCTTTTACCCCAAGGTCGCCCGAATGAAGCCATCCGTCCTTGTCGATTACACTGGCTGTTGCCTCAGGATTTTTATAATATCCTTTCATGATGTTATACCCGCGACAACACATTTCACCCTGTTCTCCAACTGGCAACTCTTCACCTGTTTCGGGGTGGGCAACTTTTACTTCAACCATAGGAAATTCGCGGCCTACTGTGGTCACTTTCTTTTCCATCGGGTCATCGGCAAAAGATTGGGTCATTCCCGGCGACGATTCAGTTAGCCCGTAAACAATCGTAATGTCTTTCATATACATTTTATCGATTACCGCGCGCATGGTTTCTATTGGACAAAGAGATCCGGCCATGATCCCCGTACGCAATGTGCTAAGGTCGAACATATTGAACATAGGATGATTCAGCTCGGCAATAAACATGGTAGGTACACCGTACAGTGCTGTTGCTTTTTCTTTTTGCACCGAAGCAAGCACAAGCAATGGATCGAAAGTTTCAATCATCACCAAGGCAGCCCCATGCGAAAGTACAGCCATTACCCCAAGCACGATACCAAAACAATGGAACAACGGAGGAGGCAAACAAACACGTTCTTTATTTGTAAATTTTTGACGATCGCCAATAGAGTATCCATTGTTCAGGATGTTCACATGGGTGAGCATTACGCCTTTCGGAAAACCTGTTGTTCCCGATGTATATTGCATATTCACAACATCATACGGATCAACTTCAGCCTTTGCATCTTCGAGTTCTGTATCGTCGATATGTTCGCCCAACAAAATAAGTTCCTGAGTGTTATACATCCCGCGATGTTTCTCTGGGCCAATGTATATCACATTCTTCAGGCACGGAAAACGTTCGCTTTTGAGGAAGCCACGTTCCGATGTTTTCAGTTCAGGCACAAGCTCCGAAACCATCCCAAGATAATCGCTATCACGCCAACCATCAATTAAACACAAGGTGTGCAGATCGGAGTTCGACATGAGATATTCTAGTTCGTGCGTTTTATAACTGGTATTCACCGTAACCAATACGGCACCAATTTTTGCTGCAGCGAAAAAGTAAGTCAGCCAGTCGGGTACATTGGTAGCCCAAACCCCCACATGATCTCCTTTTTTTATGCCGATATATAACATCCCTTTGGCCAATCTGTCGACTCGTTGGTTAAACTCGCTGTACGAGAACCTCAGCCCGCGGTCGGCATACACCATAAAATCATTGTCGGGCGTTTCAAAGGCCCACTTTTCGAGGTAATTACCCAGCGTTTGTTCAATTAACTGCATGTGACAAATAATTAGAATGGTGCATAAACAACTGCCAGTATTTTAGCCGTGCAATTGCTTCCGGCATGAACGTTATGATTAACGATTGAATCGTAGTAGATAGTGTCGCCTTGAGTGAGCACATAAACATCTTTCCCATAGTTTATTTCGATGCAACCTTCAAGAACATAAATAAATTCTTCGCCCTCATGCGACGACAACATATAATCGTTTACATCGCCTGGTTTAATTTCAACAATGAAGGGCTCCATATGCCGGCCTGCCTTATCGCTGGCCAACGCAAAAAAGTCCATGTGTGAACGGGCTTTCAAGTTTTTATTAGAGAAACTGGCACCTTTTTGTTGTTCGCCAGCCAAGGTAACTACAGGCCCCAATTGCTCGCTGTCGTCGAGAAATGTACCTAGCCGTACGCCTAACGAACGAGCTATTTTAATGAGCGGTGCCAACGAAGGAACCACTTTGTTTTCTTCAATTTGGGTTATTTGTACCACATCGAGGTTACTGCGCATGGCAAGATCTTCGATACTGATATTTTTTAGCTCGCGGATTTGTTTAATTTTTTCACCTACATTTTTTTTCGATGACATAGTACTTTTGATTTAAGGTTGAATGCTAACAAAAATAGAATTAAGGTATTAATTTGAAAAAAAAACATTAAAATATTCTCAATTTTTTTATTCGAAAAGGCCATTTTCATCAAATTTGTAAGGAAAAAACAAAATAAGTCTGCCAAACCACAAAAAAAAGCGACTGTATTCCAGCCGCTGTAAGTTAAGCATCCTGCATTTTCAAGCAGAACATATGTTACACTATAACCTTAAATCCGAAAGGAGTTTCGATGAACAAAATTCCGTGAAGCCCCCACATTGGAGTTCCATCTACATGAACCCTGATGCAACCGCCCGGGAGATTATGCAAATAAGTCGGAGGGGTTACTTTGTAGAATCCGAATGGGCCGGGTAAGTAAAAACGACCTTTGTAGTATGCGTAGTTCATTCCATCAATGGCAATCCAAACGGCTTTGCGAGGCAGATGTCTGTATCTCACATTTTTGTGATGATGCCAAATGTAGTCGTTCGGGTGAACGCGCGGTGGATTCACATGTACGTATTTGGGACGATTATTATGGCTTGAATGGTATCCATTCCCACGGTGCCCATCGTTTCGACCGTATTCATCATTATGCTTGTCACGACCATGCCGTTCGTCACGAACTTCATCTCGCCCATTATCACCTTTTCCGCGATTGCCATTGCCGTTTTCGTAGCGGCCATCGCGCCCCTTGTCGTTGCCATGGCCTTTGCCCCGATTATTATCGAATGACTGTTTCTCTGTTTTTTTCAGTTCTTTTACGCTATTGTTGGCTAAACGGCTCTTGGGATTGTCTTTTTTCTCAATTCTGCCGTTATTTGGCTTGGCATTTTCTACAGTACGCCGTTGTGCGTTTGCCTCTGTTGAAGTGAAAGCAACGAGTAATATTGCGATTGCTGTTGCAAGGATTCTGGTTTTATATGTTATTGTTTTCATAGCTTTTGTATTTAAATGGTTTAACAAAAGCGGGCCCGTTGATGAGGAAAAAACAAACACTGTGCCAAAAAATGCAGACGAAAGGATTCAATGTGAATCATGGCAAAAAGAAACCTGTATTTCATCCAATAACATAATTGAATCAATTGATTATCTGCGACATAAAAAAAGAGGCTCTTATTCAGAAGCCTCTTCTATCTGTGGTTTGAAAAATACTATTTAACGTTGCCGGTTTTAATCAACCATTCTGCAATTTGTACGGCATTAAGTGCTGCACCCTTTTTAATTTGATCGCCAACACACCAGAACGTCAATCCGTTCTTCGAAGCGGTGTCTTTGCGCAAACGGCCAACATACACATCATCTTTGCCCGATACAAATAAAGGCATTGGGTATTCTTTCGCAGCAGGGTTGTCAACCACGGTAATTCCTTCAAAGTTTTCCATCGCGTTGCGCACTTCTTCCACCGAAAGTTCCTTTTCGGTTTCTACCCAAATAGCTTCTGAGTGAGCACGGGCAACAGGAATACGCACGCAGGTTGCTGAAACTTCAGCATCGGTATGCATAATTTTCTTCGTTTCCCAATTCATTTTCATTTCCTCTTTAGTGTAATCGTTATCGAGGAAAACATCAATGTGAGGAATGATGTTCATTGCTAATTGATAAGGAAATTTATTTGGCTTAACTTCTTCACCATTAGCCACTTGTTTTATTTGTTCTTCAAGTTCTGCTATCCCTTGAGCACCTGCACCGCTGGCTGCCTGATAGGTTGCTACGTGTACTTTGGTAATTTTAGAGAGGTCATTGATCGGCTTCATGGCCACAACCATCTGAATAGTAGAGCAATTGGGATTGGCAATAATATTTCGCGGACGGTTCAATGCATCTTCAGGGTTCACTTCGGGAACCACCAAAGGCACATCGTCATCGTAACGGAATGCACTTGAGTTATCGATCATGATGGCGCCGTGTTTAGTAATTGTTGATGCAAATTCTTTGGAAATACTTGCGCCTGCTGAAGTAAGAGCGATATCGATGTCTTTAAAATCATCTCCATGTTTAAGCTCTTTCACTACTAGTTTTTTACCTTTGAAAAGGTATTCATTGCCAGCACTACGGGACGACCCGAATAAAACCAACTCAGTGAGCGGGAAATTCCGCTCTTCAAGCACACGCAGGAACTCTTGTCCTACGGCGCCGCTTGCACCAACAACAGCGACTTTCATAATTAATTTTTTTTAAATTTGTTCTTTTAAATATTTAAACATAAAACGTTACCCGGCAAAAATAAAAATTGCGCCCAAAAAATGCTCATTATGTGTCGAATTATTCTATTTAGTGTCATTTTCTTCATATTTACAACAAATAAACCGGCAAAATGCCAGATTATTTGGGAAGAAAAATTTTTGACTCCCGAAAAAGGGTATTGGATCAACGAAGAAGGCAATTTAGTTTCAGATATGACCCAAGTTGATTGGCAACTCGACATTTCAGATGCCATATTTGCGGCTGAAGGCGACTTTGCCAAAACAACAGCGACTTCTGGCGGACGATTCGAAGTTCTTGACTCCGACGGCGAAGTAGTTTTTTATTCGCCATGGCTGGCAATTTCAACCTATTCAACGGTAAACATTTCGCTGAAGGCTTTAGAAACAGGCAGCAATACCGGCACCGATAAAAAATACATAAAGGCCTTGTTCAGAACAAATGATGAACTCATTTCATTTAACACCGAAAGTGAAGCTTCGGGAAACTGGGGCGAAAAAAACCTTGTCGCAGAAAATATTAAAGGAGACTCTATTCAACTGGCAATTATTATGAACTCGTCGTATGCAAATGATAAAGTAATCATCGACGATATCATTATTGATGGTATTGATTCTACCTTGCTCATTCCCCATCACCTGGTAGTATACAACCTTCCATCTGCCTCTTTTTCCGGGGAAGAAACCAGCTTCACAGCATCAGTTGTTAACCACAAAAATCAAATTATCACCAATAAACAATTCAATCTTGACATTGAAAGCGAAAATATAAGTCTTAATAAAACCACTTTCGACCAAGGAATTTACCACTTTACAGTCACCCCTTTAGCCGAAGGAAAAATCCCTTTCAGCATCCGTTTTTCCGACGAACAAGTGGCACCGTACGACACTTTTCTTCGGGTTTTTTCGCCAGCCAACGTGGTATTCATCGACAACTTTGAAGGCATTCAGGAAAAACCATGGCAAAACCCACAGCATTGGGAAGTCTCGAAAGAAAATCCAATTTCGGGCAACTCATCATTAAAACACTCGGTACAAGCAGAAAGCAGTCCTTCAACCATTTGGCAGGAAATAAACCCGGTAAACCTTGGCGACGGATTCTACTCATGGTCGGTAACCTTTAAAAACGGAAACTGGGATCCCTCTTCGTCGAATCATTTCTTTTTTCAGATATTAGACAACAATTCTGAAGAGGCAAACGGGTATGCAGCAGGCGTTAACGCCTCGGGAAGCAGCGACCGCGTATCGCTATGGACTATTGAAAACGGAGCAATTACAAATCTTGTGGCAGAAACAGACTTCGACTGGAACGAAAACACCACCGGGACCATTGACATAACCCGCAACAATACAGGATCATGGACCATTACAGCAAACAACAGAAACACAGGCGAAACGGCCACCGCAACAGGTGTTTCATCTCTTTATCGAAACGTGAAGAAAATTGGGTTCAACTTTACTTTCTCGCAAACCCGCTCCGGACAGCTTTGGGTTGATGATATCCTGATCCTCAGGGAAAATACCCCGCCAGCCATTGTCTCTGCTGAAACTACAAACAACGAAACAATCCGCGTATGTTTCACCGAGGCCATCAAAACCGAACAATTATCAACAGCAAATTTCCAGATTCATAATGATCAGGGAGAACAACTTGCAATAAATAACATAACAGTCATTAGTCCCGATACCATCTTGTTACATACAGGAGGCATAAACGACTTGCAATTAACACTTTCGGCACAAAACATTGAAGACCTTGAAGGGGCAAGCGGTGATGTTGAACCTATTACGTTCGATGTGCCAATGCTTTTTGCAGAGCACGACCTGGCTTTCACCGAAATAATGGCAGATCCAAGCCCTGTTATAGGCCTCCCTGAAGCAGAATACCTTGAAATTATGAATTTGAGCAACAGAAAAATCGACACCAAAGGATTAAAATTACGGATAAAAGAACAAGACTATTCCCTTCCCTCAAAGATCGTCGGGCCAGGAGAATCGGTCATCCTGTGCAGCCCTACCGATACTTCATCCTTTAAGGAATTTGGCATCGTTCTTGGCCTTGAAAAATTTCCTTCGCTCCTAAATACAGGCACAACCATCGCTCTTGTTTCGCCCGAAGGAACCGTTATTGACCAACTTAGTTACTCAGACAAGTGGTATGGAAATGCAGAAAAGAAAAACGGGGGTTGGAGCCTTGAAAAAATTGATCCAACCCGGTTCTGCGGGGACAAATTTAACTGGACGGCATCACTCGACCATTCTGGCGGAACACCGGGAAAAACAAACTCAGTAAATTCGCCCAACGAAGATGACACAGCCCCTGAAATCATCCATTTTGAACTCACTGCGGCATCAACGCTCACACTTATGCTTTCTGAAAGCCTCGACACACTAAGTTTTGACAAGAGTCATTTTGCCGTTAGCGGAAACCTGTCGGTCGACAGCATGCAAGTTGATCAGGACAACAACAGCATTACCCTTTGGTTCAACCAAGTGTTGCAGGCCAATGCCCCGTATACATTAACAATAACCGACCTTAACGACGAATGTGGAAATACTATTGAAGATGAACAAATTACCCTGCTCCGAAGGGTAATCTCCCCGCACGATATTGTAATCAACGAAATACTTTTCAACCCACGAAGCAGAGGTTCCGATTTTGTTGAACTGTATAACCGCTCCGACTTGGCAACCGATTTGAAAATGCTCCGCTTGGCCACACGTAACGATTCTCTGGGACTGAAATCTATTTATGCAATTTCAGAAAAGAGTGTTGAATTTCCGGCAAAATCGTATCTCGTCTTAACAAAAGATTCTGCCAATATCAGCGAAAACTACTGGGTTCAAGATCCTGAATTACTGATCACTATGAAAAGCTTCCCGGCATATCCCGACGATGCCGGACATGTAGTTCTCCTGAATGACTCGCTCGAGATAATCGATGAATTTGCCTATGCGGCATCGATGCACAACGAATGGATATCGTCAGCAGAAGGGGTTTCGCTCGAACGGCTATCAACCGAAGCTGAAACCAATGAACCAAACAATTGGTATTCGGCATCATCGGTTTCGGGATATGCCACTCCGGGCTACAAAAATTCGCAAAAAGAAAACCCTGAATCTGTTTCGGCAAATCTGTTCATTTCGCCCGATGCTATCTCTCCTAATGGCGATGGTTTCAACGACCAGATGGAAATACGGTTCAACCTTGACAAATCCGGCTATATGGCCAATGTATTTGTATACGATGTAAATGGAAGGCGCGTTAACCGACTGATGAACAACTCTCTTGTTGCAACAAACGATGTTATAATCTTCGAGGGGAAATACGAAAACGGCAGCCAACTCCCTATGGGTATTTATATTCTTGTTGCCGAATTGCTGCATTCGAAAGGCGAAAAAAAGGTATTCAAACAGACATTTTTAGTTACAGACAAGCAATAAAACTCAATACTATTTATGCTTCAAATGAAATAAGAAAACGACACTTAATACAACTATTATAACTGCTTTATATTAACCAACTACCCAATAACTAGAAGACTTTTTATTTTTATTTTTATTTTTATTTTTATTTTTGAAATAAAAAAAACTATGACAACCACGTAGAGACATAAAAAAAGCTAATTAAACCCTAATTACATTAAGACATTTATTCAATGAATCAATTTTCAATTTAACAATTGAAAATAATCTCATAAGCTTTAGGTATTAGGAAAAAGAAATTGCATGTTGACTAAAAAGGCAACATGCTCCAATGAACATGCTGCCAAATTACAGTTAAATATTTAGGAGCGAGCTTCGGCAAAAAGCTACTCCAAAACTTAATAAACAAAAGTATGAAAAAGAAAATCTTTCTTACTTCGGTGATCATCGCCGCTTTACTTACAACAAGAACAAGCACAGCCCAAATAATGTATGGTATTACTGCTAGCGGAGGCGTAAGCAATTTATCTAAAATTGAAAAACTCAGGATCAACAACTATGCAAATTACTTTACAGAATCCCCGCAATTTTCATTTGAACTTTTTGTTTCTGAGAAACTAAAAGCAAAACCAATTTCATTCGAGCAAGGCATTTCTGTTGAAAATTTTGGATTCATTCAGAATGTCCCAAAAAAATATTACGATGATGCCATCATTTTTTTTCCAGATTTACAACGCATGCATGAAGGCCGGACATGGCACCTTGCGATACCACTAAAAGTAAAATACGAAGTAAAAAAATGGGTAGGCCTTTTCGCTGGAATCAATAATGTTTTTATTATGCAACAAGACATACCCATAAATCAAAAATATGCACTAAGAGGAGAGCTTGGTGCCGACTTTTTACTGGCTAACAGATATATACTTGGCATAGAAGGAGGATATGACATTTTACCTAGTGGCATGGATAAAGAATATGGTTTCTATTTCAGATACTATTACGCCTCTGCCAAGGTTGGAATACTCTTAAGTTCTTTTATAAAATAAAACATCAACATAGATGTACCGCATAATATTGATTTTCATACTACTATGGCCCTTGATAGGCGAAGCCCGTAACTATACCATAAGTGGCACAATATATGATCAAAGTACTCGCGAAACCCTACTCTCGGCGTATGTGACAGAAACCTCGTCGTGGCAAAAAAATGCCACAAACCAATCGGGCTTTTATTCTCTAACTCTTCCAGAAGGAACTGTAAACCTACGCATTAGCTACATTGGTTATGAAGAAGTGACAAAACAACTTACCCTAACCTGCGACACGCTCATCGATTTCTCTTTACCTAAAAAAGAGACCATAATTGGCGAGGTGGTAGTTACGGCCGAAGTACCAGTTCACGAACAAACACTGATGGGAAAAACAATGATACCTATAGAAAAAATCATGAAAGTGCCCACATTTGTGGGAATACCTGATTTGATGAAAGCCATAACTATAATCCCGGGCATATCGCTAGGCAGTGAAGCCCGGTCCGACATTTTTGTTCGCGGAGGCGACCGGGGACAGAACTTGATCTTGCTCGACGGGGCAAAGCTATATAACACCAATCACCTGGGCGGGTTTGTTTCACTTTTCAATACCGACATAATAAAACAAGTTGATGTATATAAAAGTGGCTTCCCATCGCGCTACGGAGGTCGGGCATCGTCGGTTATCGACATAACCACCCGCGACGGAAACCGTGAAAAAATGACCAAGAGCGTCTCCATTGGCTTGTTAAGTTCGAGCGCCACAATCGACGGGCCTATAGGCGAAAAACTTTCGTTCGTAGCCGGGTTACGGACAACCTATTATGACCTTTTCACGCTAAAATCAAGAATCGATTATTCCCGCAATGAAAATGGCGATTATTTTGGGTACACATTTTACGATGTTAATGCAAAGCTTACCTACCATATTTCAGACAAGCACAAAGCATTCATCAATATTTTTTCTGGAAAAGACCTTAATAAAAGTAAATATAAACAGTTTTATACCACCGGCTTCGAAAAAAGCAATTCGGCATATAACATTCATAACACATGTATAACTCTTACCGACAGGCTTACTTTAAATGCCAAAACATTATGGATGAATTCCTTGATTTTTTCCAGATATAAAAATTCATTGGAAGACAACATGTCAACATTATACGAAGGCAAAAGCAGAGAAGATTTATACAAGTCATTTACCACCATTTCGGAAATAAACTTTCAAAGCAGAATTGAGTATTATGCTTCAAAAAATCACTCATTGAAAGCAGGAGTTGAGGCAAGCAGGTACTATTTCACGCCAGGAAACTCGCGCACCAAAAGTAAGGAGACAGAGTCAGGGTATTTGTTAGACACTATCGTTGGTTTCTCCACTCCATTTTCAGCCAACGAAGCAGCACTTTATGCCGAAGATGATATTTGTTTCGGAAATAATTTCTATGCAAATATTGGCCTGCGGGGAGTAGTATTTACAAACGAAGGAACAAGCTACCTGAAAGCCGAACCGAGAATTTCATTACGTGCCAAGTTCAACGATTATGTTTCGTTAAAAGCAAGCTATACATCAATGAATCAATTTAATCACGTAATAATAATCAACTACAGTTTCTACGAAAAGGAGACTTGGATTACCTCGACAAAAAATGTTCCTCCACAAGAAGCCCAACAAGTTTCGATGGGTGTCTTCACTTCGGCACCATCAATAAAAACAGAATTTTCGATTGAAGCCTATTACAAGAAAATGAACAATTTAACAGAATACAACCCAGCCACAAGTGCCGATTTCATTTTGCCCAACCTCGATCAAACCATCGTTAAAGGCGGCAAAGGCGAAGCATACGGCATTGAATTCCAGGCCAAATACGCCACAGAACGGCTCACTCTAGATGCCGGGTATGTGCTTTCTTGGAATTATCGCCAATTCGAAGAAATTAACAACGGGCTACGATACCCGTTTGTTTACGACCGGCGACACCAACTTTCCATTCTAGGATCGTTGATCTTAGGAAAACAATATTTTCTAAACGCAAACTTCTCTTACGCCACTGGCCGGCCATTTTCAATTCCCGAATCATATGTTTACCTATATACAGGCTCTTCAGATAGGGATTATTACTCGTATTATGCGTTCTCTGAAAAAAACAATTACCGAATGCCCGATTATCACCGGTTAGACGTGGCATTGGTAAAACAAAAGATAAGCAAACGCGGGTACATGCAACAATTTTCATTTAATGTATACAACATTTATGCCCGTCAAAACCCGATAAGCATATTCTTCCGCGAAGGAAAATTTTATCAGGTTTCGCTATTTACTATTGTTCCAACCATAAGTTATTCAATAAAATTTTAAGCAATGAAAATGTTATTCTACGCTCTTACCGTAGCACTTTCGATATTACTAACTGCTTGTGAACGAGTTGTTGAAGTAGACTTTGACGAATTAAACTTAAAACAAAAAATTGCGATACAAGGGTATCTCTCCAAAGACAACACAAGAGCTTATATTTTCAAATCGCTACCCTTAGATAATATGAAAGCAAGCAATTACCTGCAATCGCCAAAAGTGTGGCTATATAAAAACAATATGCCCTATGCCCCATTTTACGAAACCGATTCGTGCATGTACAAGCTAAACGACAGCATAATACTCAGTGATAATGCAGATTACAACATTGTAGTGGAAGACAATGAATTAGGGAAAGCAGTTTCGAATGCTCAACAACTGTTACAAAAAGTAACCATCGATACGATGTACTTCACCTATGATACAATACAGTGGACAGGGTTGTTGTACGTAGAGTTTTTCGACTACAATCCTGATTACAACTGGCATTCAATATCTGTGAAAGGATACCGGAAAAATGACCCAAGTTTTGAAATGTCAACAGGAGGAAGCATCGATGATAGAGGATACTGTACAAACAAAAGAATATATTGCGATTCTTTTTTAAGCAGGTTCGATTCGGCGATTGTAACAGTGACAACCATTTCCGATGTACTGATTGATTTTATTATCAGTCACGACGATCATTCAGTCACCTTCGGCTCGTATGATTACGAAACCATTTTTCCTGTTAAAAATTATATTACCAATGGATATGGCTTTTTGGGGGCTCAAGAAAAATCAACCTACATTTACAATAAATAAACCTGTACACTAATCATATTTTATTCATATTTAACACTTTAGCTTCTTGCTGAAAAACTCTTTGTTAATTTTATATTAAGATAAAAAAATCTTTTAATTCACGCTTTAGATATTTGCGAAAAAGAACTTATGTTTGCAGTACTACAGAAGTAGGATAAACAAACACAATGAAAATTCGCATCGAAAATATCACTTCAATTACAATCATGGCTACTATGGGCATGATGATGCGAATGCTTGTGCGCATGAGCAAATAGCTTTTTGTTTCTGTTTGTGTACATGCGCTTTCCAAAACTTTTCAAATAAAATAGTGTTATTTTGGCAATTATTATTTGGTGCAGTCAAATAGCATCCATTCATTTTCAATTGTCAATTTTCAATTGTCAAATCAAAAAAAAAATATCATGTCGAAAAATTACCGTTACGAAACACTCCAGCTACATGCGGGACAATCAATTGATCAAACCACGCTTTCACGCGCAGTACCATTATATCAAACCACTTCGTACGTGTTCAAGAACTCGGAACACGGCGCAAACCTGTTTGCACTAAAAGAATTCGGGAATATTTACACCCGCCTCATGAACCCCACGACCGATGTGTTCGAGCAACGCCTTGCCGCTCTCGAAGGCGGTGTGGCTGCTGTTGCAACAGCATCGGGGCACTCGGCTCAGTTTTTAGCGTTGAATAACATCTTGCAAGTGGGCGATAACTTTGTAACCTCACCGTTCCTATACGGCGGAACCTTTAATCAGTTCAAGGTTTCGTTCAAGCGCCTGGGTGTCGAAGCCCGTTTTGCTAAAGATGATACTGCTGAAGAAATTGAGAAACTGATTGATAGCAACACCAAAGCCATTTATGTTGAAAACTTGGGCAACCCTAATTTCAATATCCCCGACTGGGAAAAAGTATCGGCTGTTGCCAAAAAATACGACATTCCTTTAATTGTTGACAACACTTTTGGGGCCGCAGGGTACTTATTCCGTCCGCTAGAACACGGAGCCAACGTGGTTGTTGAATCGGCAACTAAGTGGATTGGCGGCCACGGAACCAGCTTGGGCGGCATTGTGATCGACGGTGGAAATTATAACTGGGGCAACGGCAAGTTCCCACAATTTACCGAACCATCGGAAGGATACCACGGTTTGGTTTTCTGGGATGTATTCGGAACTGAAGGTCCCTTTGGAAACATCGCGTTTGCAATTCGCTTGCGCGTTGAAGGACTTCGCGACTGGGGCCCGGCCATCAGCCCATTCAACTCCTGGCAGTTGATTCAGGGTCTCGAAACATTGTCGCTTCGGGTACAACGCACAGCCGACAATGCTCTTGAATTGGCGAAATGGCTTGAGAATCATCCTAAGGTTGAATCGGTAAATTATGCGGGGCTCGAAAGCAGCAAATACCATCAGCTGGCCAAGAAATACCTGAAAAACGGATTTGGAGGCGTACTCACTTTCCGTATTAAAGGAGAAAAAGAAGTAGCTGAGAAATTTGTGGGCAATTTGGAATTAATCAGTCACTTGGCCAATGTTGGCGATGCCAAAACGTTGATTATTCAACCTGCAACAACCACCCACTCGCAATTGAGCGAAGCAGAACAACTCACGGCGGGAGTGTATCCCAATCAGTTGCGCTTGTCTGTTGGAATTGAACACATCGAAGATATCAAAGAAGACTTGGAACAAGCTTTCGCGAAGATTTGATTTTAAAACTAACTTTGGAAGAGTCTATATAGAATCAACATAGAACTCTTCCAAAGTTTAAAAAAGAATATCATGCCAGTAAACATACCCGATACGCTGCCGGCCATTGAAGCGTTGAAACAAGAAAACATCTTTGTGATCGACACTACGCGTGCCAGTCATCAGGATATTCGTCCGTTGCGACTGGCCGTGTTAAACCTGATGCCGGTGAAGGTTACCACCGAAACCGATTTGATCAGGTTGCTGTCAAACACACCACTACAGCTCGAAATCGATTTGGTTATGGTTGGCGGTCATACGCCTAAGAATACATCGGAAAAGCATATGCGTTCGTTCTATTTCGATTTCAGTCAAATAAAGCACAAAAAGTACGACGGCTTGATTGTAACCGGCGCCCCTGTCGAACAACTTGAATACGAAGATGTAACCTATTGGGACGAATTGGTCGAAATTCTCGATTGGTCTCGCACCAATGTGCAATCGTCGCTTTTCATTTGCTGGGCGTCGATGGCGGCATTATATCACTACTACGGTGTGCCTAAGCACCCGCTCAATCAAAAAATGTTTGGAGTGTTCCATCATACAGCGTCCGATCCGTTGCTCCCTATTTTTAGGGGCTTCGACGACGAATTCCATGTGCCGCACTCGCGCCACACTGAAATCAGAAAAGAAGATGTAGCGAAAGTGCCAGACTTAGACGTTATTGCAGAATCGGAAGAAGCCGGGGTTTATATGGTGAAAGACAAGGCGAACCGTCGCTTTTTTGTAACCGGGCATTCGGAATATGCGCCCAATACCCTCGATGGTGAATACAAACGCGATCTGGCTAAAGGTGCTCCCATCGAAATGCCTAAGCATTATTACAAAAAGAACGATCCGAGTAAACCTCCGGTTGTACGTTGGCGCGGGCATGCCAACCTTTTCTTTCAAAATTGGTTAAACTACTACGTATACCAAGAAACGCCATACGACATCGAAAACATTCGATAATACAAAAAAACCTGAAGCCAGCACTTCAGGTTTTTTAATGTCTTTCAATCTCTTTTGAAATTTTTCATGTCTGATATATTCAGTATTTGAATGACTTAGATGTAAATATTTAAAATTGCCTATTAAATTCAGCGTTTTTTAGGTATTTTGCTTCTTTATTTCAGCAAAACGAATTTCATTTGGGCATGAATCTCATTTAATCTGATTTTTTGTTCTTTTGGCGTTCCATTGGTCGACGCGGCAAGCTTTATTCTTGTCAGTTCGATGAATGTCAAAATGGATTGGGCTGTCGGTTGTTTGCAATGACTGTCGAATCATTATGAAAAATTCAAACATTATTTAATGAGCAAAATAATGACAACTTACGGACAAGCCTTATCGAAAGCTATGGCACTTTGCAGCAAATCGGAAAAGTGCATTTCGGAAATCAGGCAAAAATTATACGATTGGGACGTAGAACCTGCCGACAAACAGAAAATCATCGATTATCTTGTTCGAGAGCGGTTTATTGACGAAAACAGATATGTTAGCTACTATGTTCGCGACAAATTCAAGTTCAACCAATGGGGAAAAGTGAAAATTGGCTTTATGCTGAAAGGCAAACAACTTCCACCCGAACTGATTGCAGAAGCTCTAAACAGCATCGACGAAAAAGACTATATAGAACAACTTGAGCGGATGCTAACTGAAAAAGCCAGCAAAACCAAATTCGCCGATGCCTACGACCGCAAAGCCAAACTGATGCGCTTCGCTCAAAGCCGCGGTTTCGAATATGAAGCAATTGAGATCGCAATAAAAAAATGCGATTCTCGCACACTTTAGTTATTTTTGCAAATCAAAAAATAAAAAGGAAAAATCATGATTTTACGCGACCAGATCAAAAATCTTGTTGAGCGCCGGGATGCGCTGAGGGGGTATCTTTGACATTGATGGCAAATTAATACGATTACAAGAAGAGGAGTTAAAAACTCAAGACCCTGCCTTTTGGGAAAACTCAAAAACAGCCGAAGCCCAGATGAAGGTAATCAGGGGGATTAAACAATGGACTGATGCGTATAAAGAAGTGGACCAATCTGTTGAAGATCTTATAGTCCTGTTCGAATTCCAGCAGAGTGGCGATGCCGATGAAGCTGAAGTTGAACAGCATTTTGCACAAACCCTCGACCTGGTTGAGAAGCTGGAAGCCCGCAACATGCTTCAAAAAGAAGAAGATAAACTGGGCGCTGTATTACGAATAAATGCAGGGGCCGGAGGTACAGAAAGTAACGACTGGGCCGAGATGCTTTTCAGAATGTATAACCGCTGGGCTGAACAGCATGGATACTCTTTCCATGTGATGGACTATCAGGCCGGCGAAGATGTAGGGATAAAAAATTGCACCGTTCAAATTGAAGGTGATTATGCATACGGCTATCTAAAAAGCGAAAACGGAGTTCACCGCTTGGTTCGCATCTCGCCCTTCAACGCACAAGGGAAACGGCAAACTTCGTTCACTTCGGTCTACGTGGCGCCACTGGTCGACGACACCATTGAGATCGAAATCAACCCAGCCGACATATCTTGGGAAACCATGCGTTCGAGTGGCGCTGGGGGCCAAAATGTGAATAAGGTTGAAACAGCCGTTCGACTTAGGCACGCCCCCACAGGCATCATGATCGAAAACTCGGAAAGCCGCTCACAACTTCAGAATAAAGAAAATGCCATGCGCCTGTTGAAATCACAATTGTACGAGCTGGAACTCCGCAAAAGACAGGAAGAAGTTTCGAAAATTGAAGCCGGCAAAAAGAAAATCGAATGGGGTTCACAAATCCGATCGTATACCATGCAGCCATACAAACTGGTAAAAGATGTACGAACCGGGTTCGAGAGCAGTAACGTTCAAGCCGTAATGGATGGCGATTTGGACGGCTTTATCAAAGCCTATTTGATGGAATTTGGAGGCGAATAGCGCCTACCTAAAGAATTAAATGCGTGATCGTTTCTTCTCCAGCTCCGAAATCGCGAGCTGGAGTTGTTTCCTTTGCTTTATGGCAGTTGAAAGATAATACGCATCGCGAATCGCTTCTTTATTAAACCCCTCGAGAACTATATAATAATAGTTGCTTCCCATATAAGCACATTTTAAATTACGCTGATAATTTTTGGCTATAAATTGGATTAGCGAATCGGAGCGGCCCTGGGTATAGGATACTTTTTCCCATTTGTATTCCAAAAAATCACTTTTCCGATTGTTGGGGTCATCGAGAGCAACCTTCTCTGTTTGCGATTCTAGCCCCTCATCATACACTTTAATGGCCGTATGGCGAAGCCAACCTTTTCCCATATAATGACTGGTCAGAAAAATTTCGCCACGTTCGTCGAGGTTCACCTGAATAAACGATTTATTCCACGACTGACTAAAATTCAATCGTTTAGGAATATACTGAACGTATGTGTCGAATTCAGTCTTTTCCTTGATGAACCCTTCTTCAAGTTGCAAAATAGTTTTATCAAGCGCCACTAGCTGGGCTTTTCTGTTATCGATCAGTTGTCTGTAAAGCTCGTCTGCAATTTTTTTTGAAACTTCAATTTGAACCTTCGCTTTAGGGTACTGTACAGGAACAGTCTTCAACAGATCAATTGCATTAAGGGTGTCGCCGCTGGCAGCCATGGCCTCAGCATTTGCAACCACACCTACTGCTTTTTCTCGTTGAGAAGGCCCGCAAGCCAACAAAACAAACAGGAACAGTACCAGAAAAACAACAGGAAAATTTGTCCTCATGCGCGATAATATTTTATGAATCACGACAAATTTAAGAATTGTAATGAAACGAACATGTTTGTTGAAAAACAAAAATACGAATAAACAAGGCACTTGTGATGCCGGAACATTTATGAGCATTCTGCATTGCGTTTGATCAAAGAGGAACAATAATAATAAATGAATATCAATGAAATTGCAACTTTTGAAAGATTAGCTAAGATAAAAATGAATCATTCAGTTTTTAAAGAAGAAAGAATCTGGCTCATATCTCTCTGATAATTAGAAAGTAAAATATTATAACAAATTTTTCAAAAAGATACTTGCAGAATTAGAAGAGAACGCTTTTATTTGCAGCGCGAATTCGGAGACGTACTGGTGAAAATTATCCAAAAAAATATCATCTTTTTTTTGGAGTTTATAAAAAGCTTTTTACCTTTGCGCACCGATTTAAAAATAGAACATGGTCCGTTCATCTAAGGGTTAGGATTCAAGATTTTCATTCTTGCCATAGGGGTTCGAATCCCCTACGGACTACTTTTAAAAATATAGCTAAAAATGGCAAATCACAAATCGTCAGAAAAGAGAATACGGCAAACTGCTGCCAAGAAAGTACTCAATAAGTATTATGCCAAAACAATGCGTAATGCAGTGAAAAAGTTGCGTGGCACAACAGCAAAAGCCGATGCAGAAGCAATGTATCCAAAAGTAGCATCACTTATCGACCGTTTGGCAAAGAAAGATGTTATACACGACAATAAGGCTTCGAACCTTAAATCGAAACTTGCGTTGCACGTAAACAAGTTGTAGAAGAAATTTTACCAATCATACGAAGCCTCACCTTTCGGTTGAGGCTTTTTTGTTTGCCCCATGCTTAAAAAAAATTCTTGCGTTTTTGAAAAACATCGGGTATTTTGGCTGTATGGCTGAATATGAAAGATTATCAATAAAAATGTGGGCCGTAGATGACAGGCCCCGTGAAAAAATGCTCAAACATGGCTTTGGAGCACTAAGTAATGCCGAACTAATAGCAATTTTAATAGGCTCGGGCAATACGAACGAAACTGCAGTAGAGCTCTCACGCCGAATTCTTACCGAATACAAGAACGATCTCGATCAGCTTGGAAAAACCTCGGTCGAAAAACTGAAAAACTTCAATGGGATTGGCGAAGCAAAAGCCATCAATATACTGGCAGCGTTAGAGTTGGGACGCAGAAGGCAACTATCGGAACCCGGTGAGGTGCGCAGAATAAATTCAAGTCAGGATGCCTTTCAGTCTGTTTCACTTGAACTTTCGGATTTAGTCCATGAGGAATTTTGGGTGCTTTTTCTCGACCGCTCCAATAAAATAATCGATAAAATTAGAGTTAGTCAGGGCGGAGTAAGCGGAACGGTATTCGATGTGCGGATAATACTAAAACAAGCCATTGACAAACTAGCCAGTTCGCTCATCCTTTTTCATAACCACCCAAGCGGAAACCTCACGGCCAGTTCAAACGACATGGATATCACAAAAAAAGCATGCGATGCAGCAAAACTCTTCGATATAAAAGTGCTCGACCACATTATTGTTGCCGGCAAAAAATACTTGAGCATGGCCGATGAAGGGATGTTACCATAATTTTTTGTAATTTTATCGCATTAATCGAAAGCTATGATCCACATCTATTCTGCAGAACTTACCAATCGGATGGATTATATTTTCCGATTGATATTCGAGTCGGTTCTTGGCGAACAAGTTGATTTTTATCAAAATGTGAAAGCATTTTCCACTAAAACCGGGGTGAAAATCAATTATTCTTCAAACAGCGAAATAGAAGGATTAATTCTACAGCCCAATTCCTTACTTTTCGAAAAAGATATTAAACCACAATCGTGCAATGTATTTGAATGGGGATCGATGCCCGTTTTTTTTGAAACAGACGGATCATTTTTGCCTTTCGACATTTTTGCCGCCAGTTTTTATCTGGTAAGCCGATACGAAGAATACCTGCCTGGAAAACGAGACAGGCATAACAGGTTTCTCTCGAGGAACAGCCTGGCCAGCCAGCACCACTTCCTTGAAAAACCATTGATCAATTGCTGGGCCTGGACGATGGCCAACATCATTGAACAACAGTACAACGAATGTAATTTTACAAAAAGCAAATTCCGCTACATCCCAACTTTCGACATTGACAATGCTTGGGCTTTCAAGCACAAAGGATTGTTGCGCAACACGGCCTCATCGATTAAAGATTTACTTTCGGGAAGATTTAAATCAATAGGAAAAAGATTCTCTGTTCTCCTTGCCTCGGGCAAAGACCCTTATGATACATACGATTACATAAGTAGTTTGGTTAAGGCAAATCATTTTCAACCGGTCATTTTCGTCCTAATCAACAACAAAGGTCAGCACGACCGCAGCTTATCGCATAAAAACAAATCGTTCAGACGATTAATACGTTCACTTTCGAAATGGAGCGAAGTTGGCATCCACCCATCGTATAGTTCAGAAAAAAATGAAAAATTACTGTCGAAAGAAATTAAACAGCTGGATGAAATCCTCAACAAAGAAACAACATCGAGCCGCCAGCACTACCTCAAAATCATCTTTCCCAAAACATACCGACGGCTCCTCGACAACGGAATAGACACAGACTATAGTCTGGGATATGCCAGCAGGCCAGGATTCAGGGCAAGTATTTGTACCCCCTTTCATTTCTTCGATTTGACTGAAAACGAAACAACATCGCTCACCATAATTCCATTTCAGGTAATGGATGGCACATTGCTCCGTTACCGCAACCTGTCTCCAAACGAAGCTACTAAGAAAATTGCAACGCTTATGAATGAAGTTGCCACAGTTGGTGGCACTTTTGTAAGCCTGTGGCATAACGAATCGCTGTGTGACCAGGGAGAATGGAAAGGCTGGAAACAAGTTTATGACGACATGACCAAACTAGCCTCTGAATTAAGTAAATGAACGAGAACATTTCACTCCTGCACAATAGTTCCATCGATTATAAACGCTGGGATTCGACGGTTATGAAAGCTGTCAATTCGCGAGTGTATGCACTTTCGTGGTTTCTCGATATTGTTGCCCCTGATTGGCAAGGAATTGTCGTTGGAAATTACGAGTATGTAATGCCGCTTGCCATTGCATCGAAGTGGGGGATTACGTACGCCTACCAACCAGTATTTGCACAGCAACACGGCATCTTCCCTCCAGCCCCATCTGAACTCTCTTTTGCAATGTTGGAATTAGTCAGGAAAAAATTCCGTTTAGTCGATATTTCGCTCAACTCGTTCAACCTGAACCATAATGAATTTTTCGAAGTTGAGGAGCGGAAAAATTACCTGCTTAACTTAAATAAACACTACACCGACTTAGCTGAAAATTACAGCAATGGAGGTAAAAACAATTTAAAAAAAGCGATAAAGCTAAACACGGTCCTCAACACAATTTCAGTAGCCGACTTTCTGAAAATAACAGCAGAAACCAAAGGGTATCATAAGAAACACCCATCGCTTAGGTTGCTAAAACAGTTAACCAGCGTTTCGCTAAGCCAAGGATTTGGATCGATTTACGGAGCATATTCTGCCAACAATCAACTGACCGGCGCTGCTTTTTTCATAAAATGTGGCAACAGGTACATCTATCTCAGTTCTTGTTCGACCGAAGAGGGAAAGAAGAACAACTCCATGTTTTCTATAATAGACACTTTTATTGCCAACCATGCCAACGAACCAGCAATTCTCGACTTCGAAGGATCGAACATCCCCGGGATTGCCTATTTTTTCGGATGCTTTGGAGCAAAACCCGAAACCTATCTTCACCTTAAGAGCAACAGGTTGCCCTGGTTTGTAAAATTGTTTAAACGATGACATCAGAAAAAAATAAGATACTGATAGCCGCTTTGAGCCAGTTTATCCCTTTGGCTCTGCTCCGATCGGGACAAAAACACCCACCCTTCCTGCCATTTTATCATGTTGTTAACGATACTGTTCCCGAGCACATTAACAGCTACGAAGTCCGCTCAACAACAAATTTCAGGAAAGAACTCGACTACCTGTTGAAGTATTTTTTGCCTGTTGATTTAGAAACCATCGTGAATAAACCAAAAAAAAACATGATGCACCTTTCGTTCGACGATGGGCTGGAAGAGTGCTACACGACTATTGCCCCCATTCTGAAAGAAAAAGGGATTCCTGCTACTTTTTTTGTCAGTCCCGGGTTTGTTGACAATAAGACTCTATTCCACCGTTTCAAGAGAGCCATTCTTGAAGAGCGCGGGGTACTAATTAAGAGCGGCCGCAAGTTTTTTGCCCATGAAACGCCCGAATTAGATCAACTGGCAAAAAGCAACAACATCTCTTTCGCCCAATACCTAAGCGATCATCAACCATATATGAGTTTGTCGCAAATAAAAGAACTACAAGCAGATGGATTTACCATTGGGGCTCACAGCATCGACCATGCCGAATTCTGGCTTCTCCCGTACAGTGAGCAATTTAGGCAGATAGAAGAGAGCATGAACTGGCTGGTTTCCAACATAAACCCTGACATAAAGGCATTTTCATTTCCCTTCACAGATGACGGAATTAGTAAGGCTCTTTTTGAAGAAGTAAAATCCAAAAAACTAGTCGACGTGTGCTTTGGAACTGCCGGGTTAAAATACGACACGATTCCGTTCAACCTTCAACGGATCCCGATGGAAAGAAAACAAAAATGGGATGCGCAAAAAATAGTGCATTTTGAATATTTCTATTATTTTGTACGATCGCTGGTAGCGAAGAATACCGTCGCCCGCTAATTATCAAGATCAAAAGTTATGGAATATTTTCTAAAACAATTGTGCACCAACTTCAAGGTTTTCAGCAATAATATTGCTTTTTGTATCGACGAAAAAAGCTACACCTACACCGAGTTGGAAGCAAGGGTTGCCACAATACAACACTATTTGGAGACCTTAGGCGAAGAACAATATGTTGCGATTGTTGCGAGAAATTCGATAGAAACCTTCGCGGTAATTTTTGCATTATGGCTTTCGGGGAAAACTTCGGTGCCAATCAGTCCGAAAACCCCAACAGAGAGGAATGAATACATTATAGACCAAACAGGAATAAAGACAGTATTTGATTCTGGAGAAAACCCTCTTAGCTTCAACAACACAAGAACCGTCGACCCCAAGAAGCTAGCAGTGGCAACTGGGGATGCTTATTTGACAGATGTTTCTGCCGACACTGACCTTTATATGCTCTTCACCAGTGGAAGCACAGGAAAGCCTAAAGGGGTGCGTATTTCGAGAGCAAACCTCGATGCCTACCTGAACGCATTCTTCAACTGCGGGTACACCATTGATTCAAGCGATCGTTGCATTGAGGTTTTCGAACTCACCTTCGACGCCTCGGTACAATGCTATACCTTCCCACTAATGAAAGGAGCATCGGTACACACCCTGCCTGACGATGGGATTAGGTTCCTTTCAATAATGAAGATCCTTCAAAAACAAGATATTACGTTCGCAAAGTTGACACCTTCAGTAATCTTCTATTTGCAAAAATATTTTGACAAAATACGCCTCCCAAAGCTCAGATATTGCCTTTTTGGTGCCGAAGCATTTCCTGCCGAATTGGTCAAACAGTGGGAAAAATGTGTTCCAAATGCTGAAATCCATAACGTGTATGGGCCAACAGAAGCAACCATTAATTGTACGTTTTACCGCTGGAACCGTGAAAGTGAAAACAAAACCCGGAATGGCATCGCCTCTATAGGGAGAGCTTACCAGAATATGTTGGCAATTGTGTGCGACGAGAAAGGTAATATGATAGCACCGGGAACAAAAGGCGAATTATGTGTGGCTGGTCCACAGATTACAAAAGGATACTGGAAGAACAAGGAAAATAATGAACGCGCATTTTTCGAGAAAGAACTAAATGGCTCGAAACATCGTTTTTATCGAACCGGTGACCTGGTTATTTGCGACAACGATAGCGACCTGATGTATATTGGACGGCTCGACTCTCAGGTGCAAATTGATGGACACCGCGTTGAACTAAGCGAGATAGAACACCATGCACGAATTTTTACTGGAGTAAAATGCATCGCATTAGCTACCGAAAAAGAAGGGATTGTTCATTCTATTACTCTTTATGCCGAAAAAAAAGAAGGCAACCCGGAGGATTTGTCGGCCCACCTCCGCAAAAAACTTCCTCCATATATGATTCCGCATAAAATTATCTTTGTCGCGAACATTCCGCTACTTAGCAGTGGCAAAACCGATCGGCAGAAACTTTTATCACTGGGATAGTATGCACGATACAATCATCGATAATCTGGCTCAATTGCATTCCGATGCAGGAAAATACGACAGTGCAACTATTTCTGGCGAAAATGGCATTAGTTGGGTAAGCAATGCCCCGCAACATTGGCCAAATGCGATAGTATTAAAAAGAGAATTAACCGATATTGAGAAAATGGTTTCAAATATCGATGCAAATATTTACCCTCCAACAATATTATTGGCCACAGATAATATTCCAGATATCAACACACTGAAAAACTATGAGTTACGCGAAATAATGCGTTGGGAAGGAATGTATTTAACTCCTGAAAACTATTGTAAGATAGCAAAGCCAATCAAAAACTATACGCTAAAGAAAGTCAGCTCAAACGAAGAGGTAAAAGACTGGTATAGTACAATTAAACCAATATTACTACCAACAAAAACGATGTCGGAAGCCCTTCTCGAAGGGTTCTGCAACAATCCAAAGTTCTGCCTCCTTACAGGATACTACAATGGCAATGTAGTTGCTGCAGGTATGGCTTATAGCAACAATAGCATTACCGGACTGTATTTTATAGCAACCAACCCAGAATATAGAGGTAAAGGTTTTGCAACAAAATTAGTCCAAACACTAATCGGGAACAGTTTCCGAAATAACTCAAAAGAGATAATTTTGCATTCGACAACTGCCGGGAAAGCCCTCTATTCAAAGTTCGGTTTTACCCAAGCGGGAGGAATCAGCACCTTATGGAAACTCGGAAAATTTTAATGGCATGGATGAAAAAATTCTACTAGAAAAAACAATATCAATAGTCAAAGATGTGCTTCAAAATAAGAATCTTACACTTAATGCGTCATCAAGTTCGAAGGACGTTGAAGGTTGGGATTCGCTACGACATGTAATGATTATTTCAGAAGTTGAAAAAGAATTTGCTATAAGTATCGACTTTATGGAAGTTCTGGAAATAAAAACGATTGGAGACATTTGCACTTCAGTTTCGAAACAGCTAAAAAACGACTAATTGACACTTAGGAAGGTCACCATATCAGAGCTAACAACATTCGTTGAAAGCGGTGAATACCTAAAATACGGTATACTCCCGATTACCCCTTTGCGTGCAATTAGTCAGGCGAATAACCCGAAAGCGAACCCCGATGACGTAGTACTCACCCTATCGTTTGGCGATGATGGCCAGCTCGAAGGGTTTATTGGTGCCCTACCCGATAATATCAGAAACGAACATTGTGCCTGGAATTCTTGCTGGTGGGTGAAACCCGGCTGTTCAGCTGAAACTTCGCTAAAACTATTCCTCTCGTTTTTAACCGATTGGAACAAGAAAGTACTGTTTTCGGAACTCACCCCGCACACCAGTAGCCTGATTGAAAAATTGAAATTCTGCAACCATCAAACAATAACAGGATTACGTGGCTACATCCGTTTTTGTCTTGCCGATATTCTTCCCCGAAAAAAGTCCTGGACAAAGAAGATTATATGGCTGCTACGCATTACTGATACAATTGCCAATATTTTCGTGCCATTGATTTTCGCTTCAAATCCTGTTACCAAAGCAATACACATTGAAGCAATTGATTTTCCTGAAGAAAACGACAACGCGTTTATTGAAAAGCACAACACATTGCAACCCGCAAAAAGATATTCAGAAGATTATAAGTGGATAAAAAAGTTTAACTGGATAGAAACCGTTCAAAAAGGAACAGGCAACACGCCCGCCAATTATCCTTTTTCCTACCGGACCAAACGCTTTGAAATGCAATGGTTGCGTTTCAGTTATGAGAACAGAACCGTTGCACTGGCTGCTTATACCCTTCGCGACAAAGAACTAAAATTACCCTGCATTTATACCGAGAAAGAGTATATCCCTCAAATAGGCGACTACTTCTACAACAAGCTTTTAAAAGATAAAAGCTTGTGTTCGGCAACTACATTCGACCCGGATTTGGCAAACTATTTTTTAACAAAGAAAAAATTCATTTTCAGGACTCGTCTGCCAAAATACACGGCAATAGCTAAAGCATTATCAGAAACCGCAAGCATTGAGCACTTCACAATGCAAATGGGCGACGGCGATGCTATTTTCACTTAAAAACTTCTTCCGAAAAATTCTGCGACGAGTAGAATTATCCTGTATTTTTATACCATAAATATTTCAGGATCAGAACAACAAACAATATTACGATTTGAAAACCGTCAAAGAAACGGATATTGTTTTCGACAGAAGAAAACCACTGGCAAAGAGGCTCATAAAGAACACCTTTAGTGCGATAAATGCGGCTGCGTTGCACGGGAACAAAGTGCGCTGCAACATTTGCCAGCATACCTTTCGCCGTTTTATTAAAGCCGCAAACATGAGTCAGCTAAATGGTAAGTGCCCGATTTGTGGTTCAAAAGCAGCAGACAGGATTTTATGGCTATACCTTCAAAATGAAGTAACCGCTTCGAAAACTAAAAAACACTACCTCTTTTTCGAACATAACACGTTTATCGCAGATAAAATATTTAATACGGATCTGCAAGTCGACATCATTTCATTCGAAAGCACTTTTCAAGCAGACAAAATCTTCAACGAAAAAATAAAAGAAAGAAAATACGATGTAATAATTTTTGCACATTTGCTGGAGAAAACCGAGGATGAGCAATACGCCCTGGCGAAGTTGCGCAATTTGCTCCGCAATGGAGGGTATCTGTTGATTATGACCATAGTGAACCGACACATGGACCGCACCTACGAAAAGCCCGCAACAAGCGAAGACAAAGAGCGACTTGGAAGATATTACGTACGCGGAGTCAAGAGAGTATATGGCAACAATGTGGCAAAGCATCTGGCAAAGGCAGGATTTGAAGTAGAAGCCATCGACTATGCTGACCAGTTGGGAAACGCCGCACGTACCTATTATCAGTTGGGTGAAGACTCGGAAGAAATAATATACAAATGCAAAAAAATTGATAAACAGTATGGAACTAATTAATCTCGGGGCACAAAATTCAATTTTCAATCAATTCATTGCAGAAATTCGCGATGTAAATATTCAATGCGACCCCCTTCGTTTCAGAAAAAACATTGAACGGGTGGGCGAAATTTTTGCGTATGAAATAAGCAAGCGAATCGACTATACAGAGCGCGAAGTTACAACGCCATTAGGGGTTGCCCGGGTAAACATTCCAACTGGGTTTCCGATACTTGCCACCATTTTGCGGGCTGGCTTACCGCTTCATCAAGGACTTCTCAATTATTTTGACAAGAGCGGGAATGCATTCATTTCGGCCTACCGTAAATATATCGACCAAAAAGATTTCGTGATTGAATTTGAATACATAGCCTCGCCATCACTCGACGACAAAGTGGTAATTCTCTCTGATCCAATGCTTGCAACAGGTTCATCGCTCGAGATAAGCTATCAGGCCTTGCTACAGAAAGGAAAACCCAGGCATGTTCACCTATGCGCAATTATTGCAAGCCAAACCGGAGTTACCTACGTACAGAATCACCTTCCGGCTGATAACTGTACCCTTTGGGTTGGGGCAATCGACCCTGAGTTGAACGACCATGCTTACATAGTTCCCGGACTTGGCGATGCAGGCGATTTAGCCTATGGCGAAAAAATTGATTAACAAACACCTGCAATAGTAAAGATAGAAAAACAAGGTACAGAGTTTAAGTCAAAATCAAATTCAGCAAAACGACAAATAAATTTCAGCAAACCTGTTGGAATTCAAAAAAAAGAAAATATTTTTGCAGTCCCGATTATCAGGCGACATTGCTATGTGGTAATTTGTTGATTTTACTGTCAGTAATTAAGACGTAAATACAGTCCTAGCGCAACAAATTACAGGCGACACATCACGAAAGGCAAGTCAGAATAATTAATTGGTAATAATTTTAATACTTGTAATTCAAGTGGAAACAATAAGTTATAAAACAGTTTCAGCCAACAGCGCCACTGTTACAAAAGAGTGGGTTGTAGTTGATGCCGAAGGTCAGGTTTTAGGCCGTTTGGCAAGCAAGGTGGCAAAAATACTCAGAGGTAAAAACAAACCTAGTTATACCCCTCATGTAGATTGTGGCGACAACGTAATCGTCATCAATGCCGAGAAAGTAATCCTTACTGGTAAAAAACTCACCGATAAAGAATACGTTCGCCATTCAGGGTATCCTGGAGGTCAAACATTTCAGTCGGCTGAAGATATTTTGAAGAAATATCCTGAACGCTTGGTTGAAAAAGCCGTTAGAGGCATGTTACCAAAGAACAGGCTGGGCCGCGAACTATTCAGAAACCTTAGGGTAGTAATAGGCGAAAACCACGACCACGAAGCACAGAAACCCAGAGTTATTGATTTAAACAGCATTAGATAATGGAAGTAATAAACGCACTAGGAAGAAGGAAAGCCGCCGTTGCCCGTGTTTACGTAAAAGAAGGCAAAGGAACCATCACAATCAACGATCGTGAATTCAAGGAATACTTTCCGCAAGAAACACTTCAATACGTTGTGCTTCAACCGTTAAATCTATTAAATGTTGCCCAGCAATACGACATCAAAGTAAACCTCGACGGAGGTGGATTCAATGGTCAAGCCGAAGCACTTCGCTTAGCCATCTCGAGAGCTTTGGTTAAAATCGATGCTGAAAGCAAATCAGAATTGAAAAAAGCTGGATTCATGACCCGCGACCCACGTGAAGTTGAACGTAAAAAGCCGGGACAACCAAAAGCACGCAAGCGCTTCCAGTTCTCGAAACGTTAATATTTTTTACTATTTGTATAACCAAATTTTGTTTAGTATCTAAATTCACGAGACTCCTGACCCAATGCTTAAAAGCATTTCGGGACTACCCGTGGATTGATATTACAGAATGTAAACAATCAACAGTATGCCAAAAGCTCAATTTGAAGATTTATTGAAGGCCGGTTGTCATTTCGGACACCTCAAAAGAAAGTGGAACCCACATATGGCTCCTTACATTTTCATGGAAAAAAATGGGATTCACATTCTTGACCTTCACAAAACTGCCGTTAAAATGGACGAATCGGCAGCCGCATTGAAACAAATTGCTAAATCAGGACGTAAAATCCTGTTCGTAGCCACCAAGAAACAAGCCAAACAAATTGTTGGCGACCTGGTTGGTAACGTAAATATGCCCTACGTAACCGAACGTTGGCCGGGAGGTATGTTAACCAACTTCCCCACCATCCGTAAGGCCGTGAAAAAAATGACGTCGATCGACAAGATGACAAAAGACGGCAGTTGGGACAACCTTTCGAAACGCGAAAAATTACAAATTTCTCGCCAACGAGCTAAACTTGAAAAAGTGCTCGGTTCAATTGTTGACCTTACCCGCCTTCCAGCTGCTCTTTTCGTAGTAGACGTAATGAAAGAAAAAATCGCTGTACGCGAAGCACAACGTCTTGGCATCCCAGTATTTGCGATGGTTGATACAAATTCAGATCCCAAAGGAATCGACTTTGTAATACCAGCAAACGACGATGCTTCAGAATCGATTAAACTGATTGTTGGTGAAATGTGCGATTCGATTGCTGAAGGATTAAGCGAACGCAAATCGGAACGCGAAAAAGAAACAACCGACAAAAAAGACCAAAAATCGAAATCAAAGAAAAGCCCGGCAAAAATCGACGAAGATATCGACGAAGATGAAGATATCGACGAAGACGAAGATGACGACGATTCAGATGTTGCCGATGCAATCGAAGAAGACGAAGAGTAATTAATTGAATTTTCATTTCAAAAAAAGAAAAAGTTATGGCTGAGATATCTGCTGCAGATGTAATGAAACTGCGTAAATTAACTGGTGCCGGTATGATGGACTGTAAATCAGCCTTGGCCGATGCCAATGGCGATTTCGATCGTGCAATTGAAATTATCCGTGAAAAAGGAAAAGCAATTGCCAACAAACGTGCCGACCGCGAAGCTTCCGAAGGATGCGTGCTTGCTAAAGTTGCAGGTAAAAAAGCCGGTATCATCGTATTAAACTGCGAAACCGACTTTGTTGCCAAAAATCAAGGTTTTATCGACCTAACTGAAAAAATGCTTGATGTGGCTATTGCCAGCAATGCTTCTAATCTTGAAGAAGCCCTTGCATTGACTATGGATGGCCGTACTCTTGCTGACCACGTAATTGAACAAACAGGTGTTATTGGTGAAAAGATCCAATTATCCTATTATTCAAAAATCGAAGCCGAATCGGTTGTGGCATATATCCACCCGGGAAACAAATTAGCTACTGCTATTGGGTTCAACAAAGCAAACGTTGATGCACAAATTGCCAAAGATGTTGCCATGCAAGCTGCTGCTATGAGCCCAATTGCTGTCGACAAAGACGATGTGCCTGCTGAAGTGGTTGAAAAAGAACTCGAAATTGCTAAAGAAAAATTCCGTCAGGAAGGAAAACCTGAAGCAATGCTCGACAAGATTGCACAGGGTGCTCTTACCAAATTCTTCAACGAAAGCACACTGCTCAACCAGTCGTTTGTAAAAGACGCTAAAGTTACCATCAGACAATACCTTGCCTCGAACGACAAGGATCTGACGGTAACCAGTTTCTTACGTTACGCATTAAGCGAGTAATACAAAACTCAATTCAATATTGAAACCGCCGCAATTCGTTACGGCGGTTTTTTTGTATTTTAGCTGACTGAAAAATATACATGGAAAACGAACAAAATACGTTTAGAAAAGAAGAACGGTTGTGTAACCGAATTGTAATCGATAAACTTTTTACCGATGGACAAATGGTTTTTTGCTTTCCATTCCGTTTTGTTTTCCTGGTTACAGAAAGCAACGAGCAACGGTACCCTGCAAAAGTGGTTTTTTCGGTTCCAAGGAAGAATTTCAAGAAAGCTGTAGACCGGAACCTAATCCGCCGGCGTATGCGGGAAGCTTTCAGGACTGGAAAACATCCTTTATATGAAATGCTCCGCAGCAATAATAAAAACGTCTCGCTAATGGTCATTTACACCAACAAAGAAATTGCCGAATACCCATTCATCCAAAAGTCCCTGATAAAAGGAATGAAGAAGATGATGGACACAATACTCGAGAAAAAGAATAAATTACAATAAAATCAATAGATTACACGAAACATGAGAAAAGCATTTACCACGCTGCTAGCCCTAATGGCTTTCAACCTGCTATTTTCGCAAAACCTGTTAAGTGAACGCATTTTCATTGAAAAAAAAATTCCGGCAACCTTGTCGGAGCTCGACAGCATCGACACCGAAGGCACACCTTATTTCAATCCTGAATTTACCAAAGGATCATTCACCGTTGGGAATACCAGCTATATCGCCGACATGCGGTATAATATCTACATCGAAATGATTGAAGTACAGCAAGACAATACCATCGTTTACCTCAACCCGGCGTTAAAGCCCAAAGTAACCCTGGGCGAGAAAACCTTTGTATACCTGAATTACCCTGAAAAAACAATGGTGTACGAACTATTGGCCAGCCAAAAGAATGCCATGCTGGTAAAAAAACATCAGGTTGAGTTTATGCCCGTAAAGTGGAACAAAAATGGCAGTATTAAAAAATATCCTGCATACAGGAAAATAGACCCCGTAATTTATTTCACTCCCGACCAGAAAGAGCTTTTCAACGTGGAAAAAACCACCGATTTTATTTCCTTGCTCCCCGGGGAAAAAGAACCCATCAAAAAATTCATTCAGCAAGAAAAATTAAAAAAGAAAAATGAAGCCGATCTGATCAAGCTATTCAATTATGTTGCAGGGTTAACTGAAGCCAATCAGAGATAATCTTCTGAAAGTTTCGTATAATTGCATAATTTTTAGAAAAGCCCTGGGCTAACATGTACAATATATTTATGTTTTTAGAGTTTTAGTTTTCGGTACAAAAATTTGACTTATAACTTTTGAAAAAGATTTCATTATATAAATACCTTGTTGCTTTGTTTACGTTTACCGTACTGTTTTCGTGTTCGGTAGAAAAAAACACATTTGTTAACCGCAACTACCACAACCTGACTGCGCACTACAATGTTTATTTCAACGGAAACGAAGCAATGAAAGCGGGTCTGTTAAAGATTGAAACCCAGGTAGAAGAAGATTATACAAAAATCCTTCCCGTTTATAAAGAGAGCCTCCCGAAAACAGAAGCCCTTGTTTCGTCGGATATGACCACAGCCATTGAGAAAGGCACAAAACTCATTAAGCTGCACTCAATAACCAAACCACCTAAGAAAAAAAGCAAATCGGGCCGGTATAAAAAGTCCGAAATAAAATCGGAATACAACCGCTGGGTCGACGATGCCTACCTTATGATGGGGCGTGCCTATTTATATAAAAAAGAATACATTATGGCGACCAGCACCTTCCAGCTGATCATCAGAAAATATAAAAACGACCCCGTGCGTTTCGAAGCTTATTTATGGCTTATCAGGAGCCTTAGCGAAGACGGGCGGTTTTCAGAAGCAGCTCAACTGGTGCAAATGCTCGAAAGCGACAAAGAATTTCCAAAGAAACTCGAAGGGGAACTGGCTATTGTGAGTGCCGACATGCACATGAAGCAACAGCATTACGATGAAGCCATCCATAGCCTTGACATTGGGATAAAAAAGATAAAAGGCAACAAACGTAAATCGAGATATACCTTCATTTTGGGGCAGCTCTACCAGGAAACCGGCAAACGCGACCAGGCACTGGCTGCATACCGGCAGGTTATACGCCGCAGCCCCGAATATCAGATGCTTTTCAATGCGCGCATCAGAAGTGCCCAAGTACTCTCGGGCGAAGGCAATATTGCGCAACTGCGTAAAGACCTGAACAAAATGCGCAAAAAGAAATGGAACCAGCCATATCTCGACCAAATCTATTACGCGCTGGGAAACATCAGTTTCAACGAGGGAAAGATTGACGACGCTATAGAACTTTACAAGAAGTCGGCAGCTGTGTCGCGTAACAATATTCACCAAAAAGCACTTAGCAGCCTGACACTTGGTGATATTTATTTCGACCGGAAACAATACATTCCCTCCGGAGCATACTACGACAGCGCAATGACTATAATTGACGAGAGTTACCCAAATTATGAACTGATTTCGGAAAAATACAACACACTCGATAAACTGGTCGAAAACCTAAAAACAGTAGAAACTCAGGACAGCTTGCAAAAATTGGCCGGTTTGCCAAAAGCTGAACTCGATAAAAAGATTGCCCTTTGGATAAGTAACGAAAAAGAAAAACAGCAGCAAGAGCTGATGGTAGACAACGACCCAACAGCCTATTACAGGGCCAACTCAAACCGTATGAGGCTAAACACCGCAGGCTCGAGCTTCTATTTTTACAACACATCAACCGTTTCGTACGGGAAAAAAGAATTTGAGCGGCTTTGGGGGAAACGCCAAAACGAAGACAACTGGCGCCGGAAAAACAAAAATGCAAGCTTCTCTGAAGACGGAGATGAAGCTGCAGATGGCGAATTGGCCGAAGAAATTGCCGGAGAAGAAGCTGCAAGGGCTGACGATCCGCTTACCACTGAATACTATTTGCAAGATATTCCGCTCACCGATTCAATGATGAGTGCGTCGCACACAAAAATCAGGGATGCCCGCTTCGATGCCGGTTCGATCCTGAAAAATGAATTCAGCGATTTCAGCAACTCGATCTACAATTTCACCGATTTGAACAAACGCTACCCCGACAATATTTACCAATTGACATCGTGGTTCAACCTTTGGGACCTGTATAAAACCATGGAACGCCCTGACAGCGCACAATACTACAAAGATTTAATCATCAGTAGTTTTCCAGAGTCGAACTATGCAAAATATCTGCAGAACCCCAATTTTCTGATAGAAGAAGCAGCCCGGAAAGACAGCATTAACCGCCTTTATATGCTAGCATTCTCTGCTTTTAAGAATAACGACTATGCCAACGCAGCTCAATACAGCCGCAAAGCAATCAGTATGAAACCCGATGCCGATTTGCTGAGCAAAGCACAGTTTATTCGTGCTATTGCCGAAACCAATATCATGAATAAAAATGGATTGGGCGACTCGTTACGAGCATACATAAACCGCTACCCCAGTGCCCAACCAGTTAAACTGGCCGAAAAAATTCTTTCATACATCAAAGAAGAGAAATTTACCAACTACGATCAACTTGTTTCTTCGGGCTACCTGAACGACGTAATTAAAAACAACGAACTGCTGGCCAAAACCGTAGCTGAAGGAGAATTGAACGTTGAAAAATGGGATACCGACAATGAATTGCTCCATTACTTTATTATTGCATATCCAAGTCAAAACCAAGTTGATATAAACCGGTTAAAATTTGACCTTGCCAATTACAACCTCGACCATTATACCTCGCTCGATTTCGAGATTGAGACAGAAAACCTAAACCAGGAAACATCCCTTGTTATTGTGCGCAATTTCGACAATAAAGAAAGTGCCATGGTCTATTTTATGTCGATCATCAGAAAGCCCGATGTGTTTAAAACCCTTGCGGGAAAACCATACCTGAACTTTATTGTATCGAACAGCAACTATCGGCAAATGCTCAACGACCGCACCTATGACGAATATGTGGCCTATTTTGCCAAAAATTACAGCACTCTTGCCACCGGAAAATTCTCCGACAAAGAGCTTGAGTCGCCCGAAGCCCTTATGGCCCGTCTGAAAGAAGATCCAAATAGCCAACTGAAAGAACAAGGCGAATATGTTGTAATTGAAACTGCCGATGCGAATTACACCCCGGTAAAAAAAGAACAACTTTTTAGTGCCGACCACAGTTTGTCCCATAGCGTTATTATCATGATTGATGACAAAAATGCCGGTACAGGATTTTTAATGCGCGACCTGATCAAATACAACTCGGCCAACCACCGCGAGAAAAGGCTCCGGGTAATCCCATCAAAAATGCCTGACCATTCCTTGCTAACTGTCTCTTCGTTTGCCAATGCCTACGAAGCAAATCAATATCTAAAGCAAATCAGGGATAAGAAAGACCTCTTCAGTACCCTAAAAACAAGCTACGAGCTGTATGCTGGCAGCGAAGAAAACCTTAAAAAACTTGTAAGTACAGGCGATATCGAAGAGTGGAAGAAGTTCTACCAGATAAACTATATCCGTAAGGCTCCCCAGGCCCCGGTTGTGAAAAATAATGCCGAACCAGCAAAAGCAGAAGAAAAACCCGTTAGCAACGTTCAACCCACTGTAGCAGAGCCGGAAAGCGCATCCCCGGCAGCTGCTGAACCGGAAAAAATTACTGAACAACAAGAAATAATTTCAGCCGACACCACAACTCAACCAGCAGTTGTGGCTAGCCCGGTTTCGCCCGATGTTCCGTTGCAGGAAACATCTTCAGACAGCCTGAACAACGAAAGTGGGCAGATACAGCCATCTACTCCACAACCTGAACCGGAAGAAACGAGCCCGTTTACTTTTAATGCCCAGGAAAGCCACAGTCTGATATACCTGCTGCCTGCGAAAAGTCCGAACCAAAACCTTCTTGTTTCGTACCTTGTTCGGTTTAACACTATGAAATACCGCAACGATGGGCTATCGGTGAAAACAGAACCATTCGACGATATAATGGCCGCAACCATCATTTCGGGCTTCACAAGCAAAGAAAAAGCCCAAACCTATATAGAAGATACAAAAACCGATCAACGGGTTCAGATGTCGTTAAAAAATGCAAACTACAAGGCCTATATCATTAGCAACAGTAACCTCGCGAAACTTAAAGCAAGCAAAGAATTGGGAGCCTATCAGCAATTCTACGAAAAGTATTATTAGTTAAAAGATGTAAAGCCAAGCTCGGTCGAACAATAAAAGGGCCTGCCGGTTGTTACTATTTAAGATAAGAACCGGAAATATAAACTGCAATAGACATGCAAACGAAAAGCATTAAGATTTTATGGGTCGACGATGAGATGGACCTGCTCAAACCATACATCATCTTTCTTGAAAAAAAAGGGTACGATGTAGCTACTGCAACCAACGGATCGGACGCAATCGATCTGGTAAAAAACAACGCATACGATATAATTTTCCTCGATGAAAATATGCCGGGGTTCAGCGGACTTGAAACACTAACCCGCATAAAAGAAATCAACAATATTATTCCAGTGGTGATGATCACCAAGAGCGAAGAAGAATCGATTATGGACGAAGCCATTGGCTCGCGCATGGCCGATTATCTTATAAAGCCAGTGAAACCCAACCAGATACTTCTGTCGATAAAGAAAAATGTTGAAAATAAAGAGTTGGTAACCAAAAAAACAACCTCGGCCTACCAAATGGAATTTTCGAAACTGGGCATGCAAATTAACGACTCGTTTTCGATTTCAGATTGGAAAGAAGTGTACCGAAAACTGGTGTTTTGGGAGATGGAACTAAGCAACTCTGACGACAAAGCCATGGACGATGTCATTCTGTTCCAAAAAAATGAAGCCAATCAGGCATTCAACCGCTTTGTTAAGAAAAATTATCTCGATTGGTTAAAAACAGAAAAAGAAGAACGGCCAATTTTATCGCCCGACCTCTTCAGAAAAAAGATATTTCCCCTCCTCGACAAAAAGATGAAGGTGTTTGTTTTGCTGATCGACAATTTGCGCTATGACCAATGGCGTGCCATTAGCCCTCTCATGTGTGAAAATTACAGCATTGCCAGCGACGACATGTATTTCAGCATTTTACCTACGGCCACCATGTATGCCCGCAACAGTATCTTTGCAGGGTTAATGCCCGCCGACATCAAAAAAATACATCCTAATTGCTGGGACGACGACGATAACGAAGAAGGAGGCAAAAACAACTTCGAAGAGGAGTTGCTGACAAAGCAACTCATCAGAAACGGGCGGAAAGAGAAACTCTATTTCGAAAAAATGACCACCGCGAAGCAAGGCCTTAAAAGCAATGAAAGCATCAGCCAAATCATACATTCAGACTTGTCGGTAATGGTAATCAACTCAATTGATATGATTTCGCATGCCCGCACAGAGATGAACATGATTAAAGAGCTGGCCGGTAACGAAGCAGCGTACAGGGCTCTCTCGGCAAACTGGTTTCAGCACTCGGGGCTGAAAGAACTACTCAAAGAACTTAGCAACAATAATATTGAAGTGATTGTCACCACCGACCACGGCACCATAAAAGTAAATAATGCGGTGAAAGTAATCGGGGAAAAATCGACCAACTCGAATTTGCGTTATAAACTTGGCCGTAATTTAAACTACAATCCAAAAGAGGTATTCGAAATCAGAAAACCTGAAGATGCACGCTTGCCTTCGCCCAACCTCTCTTCGTCGTATATTTTTGCCATGAACCAGGATTTCTTTGTTTACCCCAACAACCTGAATTACTTTGCCAACTTTTACAAGAATTCGTTTCAACACGGGGGAATTTCGATGGAAGAAATGATCATTCCGGTCATTCAACTTCACCCAAGGTAAACATAAAAAAAAGAATTCAATAATTTTATTATCAAGTCATTATATCAATATAAAAGAAAGAGACAACCTTACAGCTGTCTCTTTCTTTTGTGGGGAAATATAGGGTTAATTTACAGATATTAAATCACCAACACTATAATCTTTAATATTAACATCGGGGCGTCCTTTGTAATATACATTACCTACGCTGCGAATAGTAACATCAAGTTGCTTATCGGCAAAGACCCTTGCATCGCCTGTACCGTTTATATCAACTTCGCACTCTTCGCTGTATAAGTCGAATGCATTGTAATTACCAGTCCCGCTGAGCGAAACGTTTTGATACGAGCAACTTCCTTCAATTGAAACATTTCCGGTCGACGAAGAGCGTACATCAATATCGTGGCAAATAGCTTCGAGCCTGATGTTGCCTGTTGAATGGCTGATAATTTCGAGGTCGCCATCGATAACGAATTCCCCGTCACCAACAATGTTGCCAGTGCTGTTGCTCTTCACCTTAAGCGATTCTAGGTTAGAAAATCCATCGATGCGGATATTCCCGGTACTCTCTACTTCAATTTCCTTAAGAGTAGGAACGGTAATAAATATCTTCATCTCGAAATGGCTAAAACTTCCGTGAGTCAAATCGATATAGAGGCGGTTGTTTACCACTTTTAAGTCGAGGAAACTCATAATGTTCTCGTGCCCCTCAGCAACAACTTTGTACTGGTCGCCCTGTACAACCTCGATGTCGATAACCGTTTCGCTGCTTATTTCATCAAAATTACGAAGGTCGAATTCACGAGTAATGACCGGGCCGCTGCCCGATATGCATGCTGGAAAGTACAGGCATGCGTTCATGCTTAAAATAAGCAAAATAATAGTTGAAATTTTAATTAATGTTTTCATGGCTTGTAATATAAGTAGTTAATTAATCTTTTGTATTTTTCCTGAGCCCGAGATGCCCGATTCGACAAGTGCTTCGCCTTTGTACCTGATATCGCCCGACCCCACAATGCGGGCATCGATGAAGTTATCGGCATAAATATCACAATTACCTGAGCCGGCAATCCTCACCTTCGCAAATTCGGTTTTCAACTGACTGCCAATAAAATTTCCAGAACCCGCAATAAGTACCCGAACTTCCTTAACCGGTTGGCCCGACAATACCACATCGCCCGAGCCGGTAATCTCAGTTTCGACACGTTCGCAGGAGAGGTTTGCAATTTTAATATCGCCACTACCGGCAATAAAAAGCTCAAGAACCCGCGACTGAACGGGCTTCTCTGCGATAATATTACCAGACCCGGCAATGCTGAGCATTTCAATTGTAGGCGTAGTAACCTTAAGTGTTATTTTTCCTGCATCGAAATTACCGAGCAACATATCTTCGTAACTAAAACGGATGATGAGCTTATGATCGACCACTTCAACAATCATGCGGTCGAGGGTTTCCTGACGGCCACTCATCTCGATGCGGTACTCGTCGCCCTGCTCGATAAACAGGTTGGCCGATAAGCGAAGCGAAACCTCGCGAAAAGGGTGCAAATCCCGGGACTCGCCAACCTCTTCGGCCTTGCTGTTTATGGCAAATAAGAGAATGAAAAAAGTTAATAATGCTTGTGTCTTCATGGCTAAAACTGTTTTAATGATTTCTTCAAATCATCATACAGCAATAGTGACAGAAAAAAAAAGTAAGGGTTGCAACATCGCAAAGAATTTTATATCTCCTTTATTTTCCCAGTTATCATTGATGAATTTGCGCTGCGGGGGTTGTGGAATAAGTATTAACCTGAGTTCGACTTTATTTTTGAGTACAGGCCGCTTGTAAACAGTAAGATTCAATGCAAAATCACGCAGGAATAACGGGTTATTTTAAGTGATTTTAAAGCAGAAGATTGCTGTTTACAAGTGGCGGACAATGAGCTTTGCATAAAACACTGT
>Ga0123335_1000908_pt1 | contig 49554 bp, 50 predicted proteins | sample BiotimSIPDNA_2_FD_89707 | JGI IMG/M metagenome (GOLD analysis project Ga0123335, IMG submission 89707) | Anaerobic biogas reactor microbial communites from Washington, USA - Biogas_R2 time_0 SIP DNA | ecosystem: Engineered > Bioreactor > Anaerobic > Unclassified | place: Washington, USA...
CAGCGAGAAGAAGCTGACCCAGGTAAAAGTCTTGGTGGTGAAAAAGCGTCCGGCCTTCTCAAAGCCGAAAGCCACTAGGTATAAAATCAGACCGGCGCTGACGATGGCCCCGCCGGAGAAGCCGCCGCCGGGGGACAAGTGACCGTTGAGTATGATATAGATCCCGTACAGCAGAATGATCGGCGTCAGTACCATCGCGCTGCCTTGCAGGATACGGTCATCGCGCGGCTCATAGTGCCGGTCATCGGACTCTGCAGCAATCAGCTCCTGAGCGGGGTTGCCTTCCTTGTCATGGTCAATGCGCAGCAAAATCAATACCGCGCTGGCTGCGATGAACAACACCGTGCTCTCGCCCAGGGTGTCAAAGGCGCGGTAGTCCAGAATCATGCCTGCAACGATATTGACCGCGCCGGTTTCATCCAGCCCCTTTTCGATATAGCGCGCGGAAACTTCATTGGCGCCCGGGGTGGCAGGGTCGCCAAAACGCGGCATCAGGGCCACGGTTTCCAACAGAAAAACCATCATCATCAGACCCAGGACCAGCGCCAAGGCGACATAGAGCCGGGAGATTGCCTTGCGTCCCCTGGTTCTCATCCATACAAGCAGATTATGCTGGTCCAGCCGTTCAATCGCAATGCTGCGCTCATGCTGGCGGCTGTCGATGGCTGCCTGTTGAGCTTCCAGTGCCTCTTCATAATCAAACCGGGGGGGTGGCGGGTTTGAGATCTTTTCAGCAATCTCGTCATCCAGCGCCAGGAAGCCTTTGTAAAACCACCGGCGAACGCGGGCCTGAGGGCGCGATTCCCAGTCATTTCTGCGCTTGCTCATGCTCGCTGTCTCCTTTAATCGCGTGAATTTTTTTGAGTGTCACGAAGAACAGAACGCTGGTAATTCCTGCGCCCACAGCCGCTTCCGTGATGGCCAGGTCAGGGCTTTCCAGAAACATCCAGATCACCGCCATGATCAGACTGTAGGCCATGTAGACGATCAGGGAGGTCAGCAGGTTGCGCGTGAGCGCCACGGCCAGCGAGCAGATGATCAGCATGCCCAGCAAGGCAATGTGGACAAAGTTCATTCGTTATCCTCCTCTGCGGGCGTACCGGGTGGCGGGGGCAATTGCTGCCACATCGGGTTGATGGTGACTTCCAGCCGGGCGATCAGGTGGCTGTTGACCGGGCTTGCAAACCACAGGAAGACAATGATGAGCAGCAGCTTGAGCACTGTCCAGATATCCGGCGCGCTGAAAGTCAGCCCCAGCAGGCAAAACAGGAGGCCCAGGGTATCTCCCATCGCCGCTGCGTGCATGCGGTTGAGCACATAGTCAAACTTGTATACGCCAATCACCGAGGTAATCAGAATGATGATGCCGCTGAGCAGAAAGCCGGTTGTCAGCAAGAAACGAAGCCAGTCAAGCATGCTCCTGCCCCCCTTGCTGAGCCTGAGCCTTTGCCTGGCGCTCCAGGAACACGCCCATGTAGATCTTGCACAGCACAACCACCGCCAGGAAGCTGATCATCGCGTAGAGCATGGAAACGTCCACCAGGTAGCTCGCATCAAGCATCAGCGCCACCACGCCTACCATGATGATGATCTGGGTGCCAATCATGTTGATAGCGACAATGCGGTCAGCAATGGTGGGTCCTTTAATAGCGCGGATGAAACAGGCGATAATCAACACAGACAGCACCACCAGGATGCCGCTGTATAGGATGCCATACGCGTCCTGCAGCATCAGGATACCCCGCTTTCTATCCAGTCAGCTTCTTTGATCAGCAGGCGCTTTTCAAACTCACTGTTGACCAGGCCGCCTTCCAGAGATTCATCCAGGCAGTGCACAAGGTATTCATCTTCATGCAGGTGAACGGTAATGGTGCCTGGCGTCAGCGTGATGCAGTCAGCCAGCGCCACCCGCGCTGCTTTGGTTTGAAGCTTGGTATGAAACACCGTCAGTTTGGGTATAACAATGTCCCGGTCGGTCAGAATCATTCGCATTACCGTGAAGTTGGCCAGGGTAATTTCTTTGATCAGCAACCAGACAAAGCGCAGGTAACCGGGTAGCTGCTTCATAATGAACCACTGTCTTTTCATCGTCAGCCCTGGGGTGATGAAGCGTTGCACGAACCACGCCAGGGCAACGGAAAGAATGGCGCCGATCACTACCAGCTCCAGGGTTATCTTGGCATTAAAAAAGAGCCACAAAAAGAATAAGGCCAACGCGATCACATGTTCACCTACTTCTTCAATGATTCTTATTGGTGAATTGTTAGGCTCACCAGTTGGATTATAACAGACCCTTTCCGGCTGTCAACTGATGGCCATCTTCCGGGCTTCCCCCGTTTTTCTGGTGATACCTTTACGATCCCAGTACTCCAGAATAGCCAGGGCGTATTTGCGGGAGGTGGACAGCGCATCCCGGAAGTCTGCCAGGGTAACCTCTCCGTGCTGCTGCTGCAGTTGCAGGAAGGCTTGCTGCGCCTGGGCGAGGTCTTTTGTCAAAAACAGGATGTCCGGGCTCACGGGGGTCAGGCTGCCCTGGTCGAGCAGGTAGTCCAGCACCCGGGGGAACTCCTTCTCCTTGGCAAACTCAGCGAGCAGCGCCGATTTTTCCGGAGGGGAAAAACGGGCTTCTTCAAACCTGGTCTGCAAGCCCTCCAGCAGCGCCTGTTGCCTGGGGGTGAAACTGATGGCGTGTTCCGGCAAGGCAAAGACTGTCCCTGACCGGACAAACGCATTGCGGGACAGCAGCATGTCCAGCGCCTGGTCCGCCTCCTGTTGGTTTTGTCCGGGCAGCAGGGCGGTCCGGAACTCTTCCCGCCTGATCCCCATGCGCAAGGGATTCCTTTGATGAAAATCATTCAGGATCTCCCTGGCTTTCTCCTCCAGGGTCCGCACATTGTCCTGATGAAGATACAGCCCTTCCTGCAGCTTGATTACCCTGCCCTGCGACAGCAGGGTTTCCAGGCAGGCTTCCATTGCCTCCGCGGATACAGCGGTCTGCAGGGCCAGGGCGGCGCTGTGAACAAAGCGGGTGCCGTGGCCTTTGAGCAGGGCTTCCGCGCGGGCAGGCAGGTCCGCTCCGTGCATGGCGTGCAGTTTCTCCACGGCCTTGATGCTGGAAGGCCGGTGCTTGTAAGGGCTGGGATCCAGCACCGTGCCGCCTCCGACTGTTTCAAGCGGGGAATAAAACCGCAGTACAAAGGCGTCCCCTGCCTTGGCAGCGACAGCGTCCTCAAAGCGCAATTGGCCAAAGCCCTCCTCGCCGGGCAGCAGCTGCTCCCTGCCGCCCAGAAGAATCAGCTTGCACAGGGTTTCTCCGGAGCCATGGTGGAAGTGCAGCCTGCTGCCATTCTCCAGAACGCGCCGGGAGTCAGGCAGCACGCGCAGCGCGACATCCAGCATCAGCCCGGGCTGCATGCTGCCGGGGCTTGCCAGCACGCTGCCCCGGGGAATGTCTTCCTGCCTGGCCTTTTGCAGGTTCATGGCCACGCGCTGGCCTGCGTAGGCCCGCTCAACCAGATTGCCGTGCACCTGCAGGCTTCTAATCCTGTAAGACTCCTCCAGCGGATACAGGGTGGCTTCCTCACCCTGGCTGACGCTGCCTTCTATCATGGTGCCGGTGACCACCGTGCCAAAGCCCGGCATGGTGAACACCCGGTCCGCCGGCAAACGGAAGGGGCCGTCGATGTCCTTGACAGGCATCCGACAGACCAGGCCGGTCAGGGTTTCCTTAAGCTGCCCGATGCCCTGGCCGGTATACGCGCTGACGACATGGATGGGCGCGTTGGCAAGGAAGCTGTCCGCCAGGCCTTCTTCAAGCTCCTCCAGCATCATTTCCAGCCAGTCCTCTTCCACCAAATCCGCTTTGGTGACCGCCACGCAGCCGTGGCGGATGCCCAGCAGCGACAGGATGCCCAGGTGCTCCCGGGTCTGGGGCATGATGCCCTCATTCGCGGCCACCACCAGCAAGGCCAGGTCGATGCCGCCGGCGCCTGAGAGCATGTTGCGGATAAACCTTTCATGTCCGGGCACATCCACGATACCGGCCCGGCTGCCGTCAGGCAGGTCCAGCCAGGCAAAGCCTAGGTCAATGGTGATGCCCCGGCGCTTTTCCTCTTCCAGCCGATCGGTGTCCATGCCTGTCAGGGCGCGGATAAGCGCAGTTTTGCCATGGTCCACATGCCCGGCGGTGCCGATGATCACATTACGCATCCTGCACCTCCAAGGAAGAAAGCACTGCCTTAAGCGCCCCGGTCAGTTCGGGCAGCTGATCAGGGAAAACGGTGCGCAAGTCCAACACCACCGCATCCTGTCGGATGTGGGCAATGACCGCCGGGCTGCCGTGGCGCAGGCGGTCCGCCAGGCTGTTGGATGACACAAGCCTGGATTTGAGGCAGAGCGCCACAGATGCAAGCGCCTCGCCCGGCGCGGACCCCCCGCCCAACTGAGCCTGGCTTTCCGCCACTTCACATTGCAGGCCGGAAATGTCCTTGAGGGCTTCCATCAGGGCAAGCGCGCGCAGGCGCAGCGTCTGCTGATCTGTGCCCAGCATCCGGTACAAAGGGATGTGCCTGCGGGCCAAATCGGCATCGCGGTAAAGCTGCAGGGTGGCTTCCAGCGCAGCCAGGGTCATCTTGTCAGGGCGCAGGGCTCGCATGAGCGGATGGCGCCGCATGACAGCAATCAAGTCTGTATTCCCCGCAAGGATGCCCGCTTGCGGGCCGCCCAACAGCTTATCACCGGAGAAACAGACCACCTGTGCGCCCTGGGCCAGTATCTCCCGGGGACTGGGCTCATCCTGCAGGCCATAGACGTTCAGCGGCAACAGCGCGCCGCTGCCCAGGTCGGCCAGCAGGGGCAATCCCGCTTCCCGTGCGATTTCGGCAAGCTCCGGGATGTCCACAGCCTGGGTGAAGCCAACCACCTTATAGTTGCTGGTGTGCACTTTCATCAGCGCGGCAGTGCTTTCTCCAATCGCCGCACGGTAATCCCCGGGCTTGGTTTTGTTGGTGGTTCCTACCTCCCGCAGGATGCACCCGCTTTGGGCCATGACCTCGGGCACACGGAAACTGCCGCCGATTTCCACCAGTTCCCCGCGGGATACCACCACCTCCCAGCCCCGGGCCACGGCAGCCAGCATCAGCAGCACGGCGGCGGCATTGTTGTTGACCACCAGGGCAGCCTGAGCGCCCAGAAGCTGGCTGATCAGCGTCTCCACATGAGCCTGACGGTCGCCGCGCCTGCCGGTATCCAGGTCAAACTCCAGCGTGGAGTAGCGGGTGGCAGCGTCCAGGGCGGCCTGTGCCGCCTGTGTTGCCAGGGGGGCACGGCCCAGGTTGGTATGCAGCAGGATACCGGTGGCGTTGATCACCACGGGCTTTTGGGTCTGCAAGCTTTTGCTGACGCGCTCTTCGCAGGCTGACAGCAATTCCGCTTGTGCGGGCACGCAGGTCTGGCCGCTCCGGATGCGCTTACGCACCTCCTCGAGGATTTCACGCAGCGTTTGGGCGACCAGCTGCTGTGAATACTGTGAGGTCAGCGCCTGTCCCTGCGCGGTTTTCAGCAAGGCATCCACCTGCGGGATGCGCCGGAGAAGGTTGTGCGGCTCTTGGCTCATAACAATACCCCGTTCATTTGATGACATGCCCTATTGTAACACAGTCCGCGCAGGCGGGCACGGGGGTGAATGGCAGCCTGCACATATGGTTTCGCCTTTAAATCCAGGACATGATTTGGTATAATGACGCAAACAAATGAGAAGGGGGGTGTACCGGTGAGCGATGCGCAGCGCATACGCCTGACCATGATGACCTCCTGCGGCGGGTGAGCGGCCAAGACAGGGCCGGGTGTCCTGGAGGAAATACTGCACCGCCTGCCCAAAGGGCCGCATGACCCGCGGCTGCTGGTGGGTTACGATACGGCGGATGACGCAGCCGTGTATCTGGTCAACGATGACACGGCGCTGATCCAGACCGTGGACTTTTTTCCGCCCATGGTGGACGATCCCTATCTGTTCGGCCAGATTGCCGCCGCCAACGCCCTGAGCGATGTGTATGCCATGGGCGGCACCCCCAAGCTGGCCATGAACCTGCTGTGTTTCCCGTCAGACCGGATTTCCCGCGAGGATGTGCAGGCCATTCTTGTAGGCGGCGCGGACAAGGTGCACGAAGCCGGCGCCAGCCTGTGCGGCGGGCATACCATTGAAGACAAGGAACCCAAGTACGGGCTGTGCGTCACCGGCTTTGCCCACCCGCAGCGCATCCTGACCAACAGCAAGGCGCAGACCGGGGATCTCCTGCTGCTGACCAAACCCTTAGGCTCGGGCATTCTAGCCACTGCGGCCAAGGCGCAGCTGCTCAGCCCCGCGATTGCAGACGGTCTCAACCGCACCATGGCCATGCTCAACGCCGCCGCAGCCGGATGTATGGTCAGCTACACCCCCAACGCGTGCACTGATATTACCGGATTTGGCCTGGTGGGGCATGCCGCGGAAATGGCCCGGGCTTCCGGCAGGCGCCTGCGCATCTTTTCCAGGGAAGTGGCCTTGCTGGACGGCGTATTGGACATGGCCAGCCAGGGAATCGTGCCCGGCGGCGCATACCGTAACCGAGAGTATCTGAGCGGCAGCACCATCATCCTGCCCGGCGTCGGCCAGGCTTTGAGCGACATCCTCTTTGACCCGCAAACCTCCGGCGGCCTGCTGATCAGCCTCCCGCCAGCGCAGGCCAGGCGCTTGCTGGAGGATGTTCAGCCCCATTGCCCGCAAGCGCGCATCATCGGGATGGTGGAGGAGCCTGGCGAGGGCTTAGTGATCATCGAATAGTCATTGCATTGTATCAAAACCGGAGGGCTTCCGGATGCGGGAGCCCTCATTATACTCAGCTTATATAGGCAATCTGCTCGGAGAGCTGCATCAGCCGCTGATAAAGCCGCCTTCTCTGAGGGCTGCCAGGGCGCGGCTCAGGTTTTGCTCGGACACCATGACGACCGGACCGGTGCAGCCCATGCCGCTTTGGGCGTAAATGCCCTTTTTCCAGAGCGAACGCACCGCCTCCTCCAGCTCCATGACCTCGACCCCGGCGATGTCCTGTGTGACCGCTTCCTGCGGCGGCGCCTGGATCTCCTCCCGGACAGGGGCGTTCCTGCGGGCGGACAGCTCATCCAGCAGGGCCTTCAAGCCGGCCTGATAGGCCAGCCGGTATTCCGCAGAGGCGATATCTTGCCAGGGGCTGCCCGCTACCTGGGCTGTGTAGGACAGGGCGTTGGCCACCACGGCTGCGCCGCTTGCGCGGGAAACAATCGCCACCAGCCGGTCATAGCCTTCGCCAATGCCGGGGCCATAGCCGTCGCCCGTGGTCTCATAGATGCCGCCGCTGGTAAAGGCGGACAGCATCTTGATGATGACATTGCCGGTCAGGCTGTCCATCACCACCACATCACTGCTGCCTGCCAACACATCGTTGCCCCGCAGGACGCATCCGCCGCCTGACCGGGCGGATTGGGCGAAGGTGATCGGATAGCCTTGCTCGTTGAGTTTTTTGAGGATGCCTTCAGCCTGGCGGGCGCCATCGATGTTCAAAAGGCCCACTGCCGGCTGCTCGACACCGCAGGCCTTGGCGGTGATAATGCCGGCGACGGCGCCCCGCACCATGGCCTCCACGCGGTCCGTGGCTGCAGTGCCGGTGGTCGTGGCCAGGTAGATGGGCTTGCCTGTAGCCGGCGCGGGCACCCTGCCCACGGTGGCTACGCCAATGGGAAAGGGATAGTGCATGGCGACCGCCCCCTTGCAGGTGCCGTCAGCCAGCAGCCGCTCCATGACCTGATGGGCTTGCGCCTCGTTTTGCGCCTCATGGCAGGTGAGGTCCGGATGGGACAGGCTGCCGATGTAATGCACATTAACCCCGTTTCGGCTTGCCTGCAGGGCCGCTTGCAGTGCATTGTCCTCTCCGTGCTCGCTGCCGGGCGCGCTCAGGGCAATGCCGGGGGCATCCTCCAGCCGGCCGGTTTCCAGCGCCCTGGCCAGATCCAAAAAGGTGTCGCGGATCAGCTTTTGTGTGTTTGTCTGTGACATGCACGCCCTCCTTACACGTCCAGAGAAGCGGCAAAAGCGCGCAGCGCCTCGGCAATCATGCTGCGGACCTCTTCCTTGCCGATGGCCTCCCGCTGCTTGCGGTCATCCCCGCTGTTGGCCCTGAGCACAAAGGAGACGCCGTCAAACTGATTGGTCATCCGGCCCAGGAACAGGCTGCCCTTGCCCACGATCATGGCTTTACGGATCTTGCCGTCAAGCAAATCCTGACGGGCAAACCCCAGATAGGGCGCGCCGGAAGGGATATGGCCCTGGGTAGGCGCCCAGCCCACCATGCCGTGTCCGGCAATAAAGCCGTTCAAGCCGTCCCGGGCCAGCTCCCCGCTTTTGACTGCCAGGGCGCCAATCATCTTAAAGTTGGCCAGTGGCACATCCCCGGCGCCGGCCGGCTTGGTGATGTCGGGGTTTTGCAGCTCGGCCGCGTATTTGTCGATGTCCTGGATTTTCATGCCGGCCTGCTCCAGGGGGCTGAGCACCAGGGAAGTGATGACCGCCTGGGGGGAAGCGCCGGTGCCCACGGTGTGCCGGCCGAGGATGCCCAGATCGATCTCCGGATTGATGCCGTCATTGGCGCTGATGAGCGCAGCAAAGCCGCCCAGCACGTCCTCCAGCACCTGCATGCCCTTTCTCACATGATCCTTGCCGTTCATGCCCAGTTTGGCTGTGGAGCCGCCTGCCACCACCGCCACGTTTTTGAAGGTGCCCGACTTGACCAGGGAAGCCGCGCTGACCAGGGCATGGGCCGGCGCCGCACAAAAGCCGCGCACATCGCAGCCCGTTGCGCCGCTCAAACCCGCGATCTCGGCGATGGACTTGGCGAAATTGCCGCCGCCGCGCTGGTTCATGTCGCCGCAGGCTTCCTCGCTGCACTCGATGACATAATCAATCTGCCCGGCGTCCACGCCGGATACCCGGATCAGGTGCTTGAGCGCCAGCACGGCGGAGGCCTTGCTGGCCATGTTTTCCATCATGACATGGGCGCTGAGGTTGACGTCCACATCGTGGGCGCGCTTGATATAGCCTGCCAGCTGCCCCTGATGATAAATGCCCTCCGCGCCTTCCTCGTTGACAAAACGCAGGATCTGTTCCCGGTCAACCCCTTCCCTGACGCGGCTTTTGATATATTCATCCATCAGCGGATGCGCATCAAAGGCCGGCCGGGTGCGTGCAACAAAATCACGCTCCAGGTGCACCAGGTCAAACATGTCGCAGGCCTGGAAGAGCAGTAAAAACTCATCCTGGGGCATGATTTCGCCATACTTGCCCTGGCGTGTCGCCCCGGCCACAGGCTTGTCCGTCCAGGGCTGGGCCAGCTGCCCCAGCTCATCCGGGGTCATGTTGCCAATGTAGGTTTGGTTGGGGGCATAGGCCACCACCTGGTCATAGCTGCGCAGATGCCCGGGCAGGGTTTTGAGATATTCGGAATCCGGATTGACCACCATTTCGGTGGTCTGGGTTGTACCGTTGTGCAGCACCATGTCCGGAGCATGGACCAGGACATAGCTGGCAGCCTTTAAAACGCTGTTCATGGAAGGTTTCCCTTTCTGGTGGTCGATGGTAATCAGCGACGAATGTATCGATTGGCCCGGCGCCGGGGCCTTGTCGGTGAAGAGGACAAGAAAGGCCAGCGCCGCAGTCTGCGCAGCCCTGGCCGGGGGGACAATATGCCCTGTTTGATCAGTATTTGGAATACTGTTCCCGGATGGCTGTCATTTCATTGACGATGTCATCCACATCCAGCACCATTTCCATCATGCCGATCTGTTCATCGTAAACGGTGGGGTCGAGTTCGCTCTTGATGGCGTCCTCGCATACATGATACACGCTCAGTCCCAACTGGACTCCGGTCAATGGACCTGCGTAGGTCGGATCCCCTGCTGTGACGGTTTCCGCCGCGATGCCCGCAGCCTCACCCTCCGCTGCGCCCAGGATGACAAGAATGTTCTCAGGGCCATGCAGCTCAGCCAGTTCCTTCACACGCTTCTGGTTTTCCAGGTCCATCGCACCCGCGCTCGTTCAGACGAAGCACTCAGTGGATGAAAACAGGATCTCAGCCCCAATGCTTTTGAGGCACTCATCAATTGCCGGGCCAGGGATCCCATCCCGATCGCCGATGACAATTATTTTTTTGTCCTTCAGCAAGCTCATGGGTTTCCTCCTTTCTTCCGTAATAAAAGCTGACGCTGGTTTTGCCCGGGCTTGCGGCCCGGGCTGCGCGGCTTACAGGTGACGGTTGATCATGGCTTCGATGTTTTCGTGGGTGCAGTCTTCCTTGACCAGCTCTTCAACCTTCTCGCCATTCTTGTAGATGGCCATGACCGGCAGGCCCAGCACCTTCAGGCTGATGGCCAGGCGGCGGGCCTTGGTGGTGTTCAGCCCGGCGAAGGTCATCCGGTCGCCGTATTTTTGATGCATCTCATGGACAAAGGGCTCCAGCGCCTTACAGGGTACGCAGCCGTCGGAATAAAAATCCACAAAGACGGTGCCGGGAGCTTGCAGAACCTCTGCCTCAAAATTCTCTCTGGTCAGTTCTTTCATCAGAATCCTCCTTGTACAGAGTATACCACAACTTTTAAGGGTTGGGTTGGTTTACCGGGCAGGCGCCTTCGATATAGGCGTTGGCTTCCATGGCGGCAATGGCGCCGTCGGCCGCCGCTGTGATCACCTGGCGCAGGCTTTTCTCGCGGATGTCCCCGGCTGCGAATACCCCGGGGATGCCGGTGTGCATCAGAGCATCGGTGACAATATAGCCGTTGCGCAGCTGAAGCTTGTCGACAAACAGCTGGCTTTCGGGGATAAAGCCCACAAAGACAAAGACGCCAAAGGTGCCGTCTTCCTCATCCGCTTCAATCAGGGTTTCTTTGCCCGTCTTGACGTTTTTCACTGTCATGGCCTCCAGCAGCCCGTCTCCATGAAAACGGCTGACCACGCTGTCCCACATGAAGTGAATCTTGGGATTGTTCATGGCTTTTTCCTGGATGGACTTGACGGCGCGCAGTTCATCCCGGCGGTGAATGATGGTGACCTTGCGGCCAAACTTGGTCAGATAGACCGCTTCCTCCACCGCGGTGTCCCCGCCGCCGACGACAAAAATCTCCATGTCTTCAAAGAAGTTGCCGTCGCAGGTGGCGCAGTAGCTGACTCCTTTGCCGATCAGCTCCTTCTCGCCCGGGCAGCCGATGGGCCGGGGATGCGCTCCGGTGGCGATGATCACGGTGCGGCCCAGGTACTCGCCCTTTTTGCCTACCAGGCGCTTGATTTCGCCCTCCAGGTGGACGTCCACCACCATGTCATATACCTTCTCAGCGCCAAAGCGCGCTGCCTGGTCAGCCATGCGGGCGACCAGGGAGGGCCCGCTTTCATGCTCCAGGGAGCCGGGATAGTTGTCGATTTCAGCGGTAATGACAATCTGTCCGCCGTCTTTTTCCTTCTCAATCACCAGGGTGGACAGCCGGGCGCGCCCGGCATACAGGGCGGCGGCCAGACCCGCCGGCCCCGCGCCGATGATGAGCACATCATAGATTGTTTGATTCATGCGGTCCTCATTTGCCGTCACTCCACATCGAACACCGTTTGCTCGGTGATGTCAGTGGACAGCGCCTTCAAGGCGGTCAGGATGATTTTGCGCCGCAGGGCCTTCTCCTCGGCCATGGTAAGGGCGGGGTTGCCTAGGGGATGGGGGATGGCCACCGCCGGAACGATCCGGTTAGCGCCTACTGTCAGGGAGATAGGGGTGACTGTGCAGATATGAACCACGGGAATACCCGCCCGCTCAATCTCTTTTACCATCGTTGCGCCGCAACGTGTGCAGGTCCCTCACGTGGAGGTCAGGATCACAGCCTGAACGTTCTCCTTGATCAATTCCTTGACAAACTCATCCGCGAAGGCCTTGGAGCTCTTCACGGCTGTGCCGTTGCCCACAGTGGAGTAGGTGTAGCGGAACAGGGAACCGATCTTGCCTTCTATTTCCATTTCGCGCATCACATCCACCGGCAGCACCCGGTCCGCGTCCCGGTTGGCGTAGGAGGGGTCATAGCCGCCATGGGCGGTGGCCCATTTGCCCTCCGTCAAATCCATGATGTTTTCCAGGTCATAGCGGCCATAGCGCGATGCGTTGGAGGACTCGATGCGGTCCGGGTTGCCGAAGGGGACGATCCCCCCCGAGGTGACCAGGGCGACCTTGGCGCGGCTGATGTTTTTCACGGCGGGCTGGGGCGCCACGCGGTCAAAGTCGGGCATCGGGTACTCAGTGGTAAAATCCTGGCCCCTGAGCTTGCGCACCAGCATCTCCACGGCGCGCTTGGCGCCCCTGTCCTTCTCAAACAGGTTGACGCGGATGCCGCGGGGCAGGTAGCCTTCCTCGCTGGACGCGCCGATGGGTTCGCCGCTGACCAGTTTCTGTGCCAGGGGCGCCAGCTTCTTGACGGCATCGCGCATGCCGGCGGCTGAGTTGCGGGTGGAGATGATGTATACATCCTGGGCAAACATATCGGCCCCCGGGTTTTCAACGTACATGCCGGTGATGGTCTTGATGCCCAGTTCATCCTGGGCGGCCTTGGCCACTGTGCCGCAGGCTACGCCATAGCGCCCGGCGTTAAATGCCGGGCCCGCGATGAGCAGGTCAGCCCCGGCGGCCTTGATCATGTCCAAGATCTCCGGCAGCGCCTCGCTGGTGTGCTCATTGAAGTAGGAGTCGCCGCAAATCACCGTGCCCACAATCTCCGCGGTCTGTCCGAATGCTGCCGCCAGGGCCAGGCCCGGGCCGACCGGCCCTTCGCGCCATTGCGGCGGGACATGTGCCATTTCTTCGCCGCCAATCTGGGCAAAGAACTGGTTGATGTAATGAACAATCCGTATCTTTTGCAAAGGCTGTTTCCCTCCTTTTTAATGGTTTATCGCGCACTGAGGTAGCCGAAGCCCACCTCGCTGGTCGCGCCGGTGATGGCCTGGATTTCCACCATGATGGTGCCATCTTCCATTTTGTTTTTGTCCCAGCCGCCGGCGATGATGCCCACATAGGCCTCCGAGCCGATGACCCGGTCCATCCCGGGCAGGGTGATCACCTGGTTGGCGTTGCCGGCCGACACCACCGCGTCTGCGGACACATGGGCGTCTGCCAGCGACTGGCTGGAGCCGTCCCGGCCCGCGTATTCATCCGTGAGCAGCACGGTCTTGATGCCCTTCTCGCTGATTTTGCGCGAGTTCATCATCAGGTCGGTATCGGGGTTGCCAAAGCCTTCCTCCGAGACGATCACGCCCTCAAGGCCCAAAAATTCGCACAGCTTGGCTGTCCAGTCAGAGGAGCGGACCTTGTCGGCCAGGTAGACATTTTCGTTGGTGATGATCATGGCGCAGAAATTGAAGTCCTTGCCATGACGGGCATACAGCTCATGTACGATGGGGTTGTTCTGATGGACGTAAGTGGGGTTTTTGTCACAGGCTGACACGCAGTTGCCTGAGATGATCGCCCCGTCCATGACCTCTGTCGGATAGAGGATGGTGGGCAGGATCTTTTTGGCGTCCACGCCATACACATAGGTGTCATGCAGCAGGCCCTGGCTTTGCAGCATTTGCACATAGCCCACGCGGGGCAGGTCGCCATGCTGCTTCAGGCCCTCCAGCAGCGGCAGGGTCTCATAGGTTTCGATGGTTTCAGGGACAAGCTCCCTGGCCAATTCGCCCAGAAACATCGCGGCTTTCAAACCGGCCAGGCGCACGGCCACCTCATGCTCATACGCGCTAAGACCGTCCTGAGGGCGCAAGATCAATACCACATTCTGGGTTTTTGAGAAGGGCGTATACTGGGCGCCCGCGCCGGACATGTCGATGATGCCCTCCTGGAAACCCACAATCTTGCCGGTGGTGACTACGGCCGCTCCTTTGAGCACATGGGTACGCCCCTGGCCCACGGTCTTCACGCGGGATACCGTGCCCGGGAACATGCCTCCGGGACCGTCCACCTTCACACGGGGCTCCACAACATCCTTTACCGGGGTGATCCGTACGCTTTCGCCGGGGCGGGCCAGCTCCACCTCGACAGAGCTGATGTGCTCATCCTTGAGCACCAGGGCTTTGATGTCCTCCGCGTTGACGTACAACACGCCGTCTTCCACCCGGGATGTGTCAGCGAACTGAACGTCATGGATGGGGATGAAGCCTAATTCCAGTCTCAAGCCGTGTACCTCCTGTTTCCTCTTGTGATGTGTTGAACAATGGGTAAAGCGCGGTAATCATCCCGGTACGATGAAGGCTCATGCACCTGCGGACGCGCCGCGCGTTCGCGCAAAATCCGATGATAGGGCTGACTGGAGCAGGGTCCAGTCCACCAGTTGAAAGTCTGCGTCCATCTGGGGAGTAACTTCTCTTGTCCTGGGCGGAAACCTGTCATGCGCCAGAATGGCCTCCTCTATCAGCAGCAGGCTGTCCATGCACAGACCGGCCTGCGGCTGCTGCGTCATGCCGATGGATTTATACAGGGTTTCATTCGGCTTGACAGAACCGGACAGCGGATGGGTCAAAAGAACGTGGCCCTGGTGCACCTTGTCTCTGACCAGAATCAACAGATCCCGGAAACTGACAGGGGCATAGGCCATGGTATGCTGCGGTTCCCGTATCAGATGTGATTGCACCAAAGGGTTGTTGCTTACCACCAGCATCGCGCACCTCCTGTCAGACATTGATTCATAAACGCCTGCAGCAATCATTGTCTGCTGCCGCCGGCATGCCTGAACCCTGTACCTAACCTGAAAGATTCTCGCTTTCGCGATTGCTTCTTCGGTGCAATGCTCTCCAGAGTCTTGTCCTGCCTTCAGTCCTCTTGCCTGAGATCTTCACGGACAACCGGCGCCTGTCCGCTTATTCCTTCGGCTGCGTGGGTACGCGCTCTCCTGAGGGCCATCATCCAACCCTTATTGACTTAGTGACAGTATACGCAAAAGGCATGCTGTTTTCAAGGGTGACGCTGTTGAAATCCCCCATGTATATACAACGGCGTATCGGTTGCCAGTATGGTGAGCAGGATTTACAACTTGCTAACACCAACGACGCGAAAAAATCAGTGCCTTTTGTTATAATATCTCAGAGGTGAAGCCATTGAAAGCCAGGATACTCATTGCCGAGGATGACCCGGCCATTTTGAAACTGCTGGAAACCAACCTGCAGGTGGCAGGGTATGAGGTGGTCTGCGCGGAGGACGGCGCACAGGCACTGGATGCAGCCCGGGCGCAGGTGTTTGATTTGGCGCTGCTGGATATCATGATGCCGGAGCTGGACGGCTTTGAGCTGCTGCCCCATCTGCGGGAGAATGACATCCCGGTCGTCTTTGTCAGCGCCAAGGCAGATGTGCTCAGCCGCGTGCAGGGCCTGCGCCTGGGTGCGGAGGATTATCTTGTGAAGCCTTTTGACATCCTGGAACTGCTGGTGCGCATGGAAAAGGTACTGGAACGTCGGCGGCAGCCTGAGCTGTCCATTCTGCAGCACAGTGATGTTACTTTGGATGAGGGCAGCCACAGCGTGATCCAGGCTGGCGAAGAGGTAAGTCTGAAGCCGCTGGAATTTGACCTGCTGCGCACCTTCATGCGCTATCCCGGCATGGTATTAACCCGGGAGCAATTGCTTAAAAGGGTATGGGGAGAGACCTTCCTGGGCGAGAGCCGTACCATCGACGTGCATGTGGCCATCCTGCGGCGCAAGCTGGGCTGGCAGAACCTGATTACAACGGTGCACAAGGTGGGATACAGGCTGGAGCAGCAAGCATGAAGATGCGCACCCGGCAGACATTGATTTCCCTGGCGATCATCCTGCTTACGATGAGCGTGTTTTTGTATGTCTATGTGGGATTGCAGGCCAACCACCTGCTCAAGGGCGCCCGGGAGAACGGTGCCTGGCAGCTGCAGGCTTTCAGTGAGCATATCACCGCCCTTGAGCGCACGGCGGCGCTGGAGGCCGAGGCCGCGCACATCACCCGGCAGGCGCTGGTGCAGTACGCCTTTGCCACCTATGCGCATTTGCTGCAAAACGCGGACAGGGCGTACTCCCTGTGGGCGGACGGCGCCTACCTGTACAACCTGTCGCCGCTGGACCCGGCGGCGCAGCTGCCCGTCCCGGATAAGGTGCTCACCGCCAGCCGCATGCTGCGGCAGGGCGGGGAACTGATGCTGATCTCCTCGTACAGCCTGCGTGTGCTGGAGGTGCCCGTCACGCTGTACCTGACCGAGAACATCAGCCGGGTGGAGGAGCAGATTAACAACCTGGTGCGCATTGCGCAGGCGGCGCTGGTGTGCAGCCTTGCCTTCTGCGCGCTGGTGCTGCCGCCGCTGGTGCGCAAAAGCCTGTCGCTGCTGGAAACGCTGTCCGGCGTGGCAGACAAAATCGCGGGCGGCGCGTATGCGCTGCGCGCGGGCATCGACACCGCCGATGAGGTGGGCGACCTGTCCCGCGCCTTTGACCGCATGGCCGCAACTGTGGAAGAAAAAATCAGCGCGCTGGAAGAAACCAACCGCCGCCAGGAGATGCTGCTGGGCGCGCTGACGCATGAGTTGAAAACCCCCATGACGGCCATCATCGGCTTTTCCGACAGCGTCTTGACCATGCCGCTGACCGAGGCTGAGCGCGCCGACGCGCTGCAGGAAATCCACGAGGCCGCGCGCCGCACCGAGCGTCTGAGCCAAAAAATGATGCAGTTGATTACGCTGGGGCACGAGCAGGGCATCACGAAAAAGCATATCGCTGCAGCCGACCTGCTGGAGCAGGCCGCACGCGCTGTGGGGCCGGCAGCCCAGGCCGCCGGGGTACATATCACGCTGAATGTCCAGACACCCTCCCTGTGGGGTGACACCGACCTGCTGCACAGCGCGCTGACCAATTTAATCGACAACGCTGTCAAGGCATCGCAGCCGGGACAGCGCATCACGCTGCGCGCCGGGCGCGCGGGCGGGGGCGTGGCGCTGTCCGTCATCGACGAGGGCCGGGGTATCCCGGCGGCTGACATCCCGCGCCTGAGCGAGCCCTTTTACCGCGTGGACAAGGCGCGCAGCCGCAAGCTGGGCGGCGCGGGGCTGGGGCTGGCGCTGTGCCGCATGATTGCCCAGGCGCACGGCGGGCAGCTGCAATTGGAAAGCAAAGAAAATCGGGGCACCGCCGTGCATCTGGTGCTGCCGGGGGAGGAAGCCCATGCGTCATAAAAAAGGCCTGCTGGCCATTGTTATGTTGCTGGCGGCGCTGCTAATGGCTGTATGGCTGTTGCCGCAGATGACCAACTTGCTGATTGAACGGCAAATGTCCCTGCACCCGCAGGTGACCGCCACGCCCGTGCCCCCGGAGGAGCCCTGGGACGAGGGGCTGTAAGCCGCGCAATTTCTTGATATTACAACCTGATAACAACTTTTTCACGTTTTGATGCGGACTTTGCGCCCCGTGTTTGCCCATAATGGGGCGGCAGGGGCACGTTTTGTGCCCGGAAGGAGGGCTGAACAGATGATGAAACGTCTGCTGCTGTTCACGCTGGCGGCTTGCTGCCTGATGGCTGCTGCCCATGCCCGGACTGTGCCTGAACAGGTGGCCGCGCCGCCGCGCGCGCAGGGCACCTGGCACAGCCCCACGGGGCGCACCACGATCAGCCTGGATGCTGAGGTCATCGTACCGGAGGTCGACAACCTGCCCATTGTGGAAGTGTTCCCCCGTATCTTTGCGCCGGAGGAGGTGCACGCGCTGGCCGACGTGTTGATCGGCCCTGGCGCGTGGCAGGCGTATACCGACCGGGGCAAATACGGACAGCGCATGGATATCAACCCGCAGCCAAGCTACCGTCGGGCAGAAACTTTGCCATCCTATGCAACGAGGTATGAACTCTCCCTGGGGGGCGGCGGCGCCTGGGTGTATGATTTGCCGAGCAAGATGGTCTCTGCCAACTATTTTGAGCAGGGCGGCCCGGATAGACCCAAGGTGTTGGTCAGCCTGCAATATTCTTTCAAGCCAGGAAACAACCTGGGGCGCAATGTGGGAACGCAGGAGGACGCGGCAGCGCTGGCAGCAAGCGTGGTCAACTGCATCTGGCCGGACATGCAGTTTCATTCTGTTGACAAGGATCTGGACATCTTTACCGAGCGCACCTCATGGGAGGGCAAACCGGCGGACTATGGCTACCGCATCTACTTTGCCCGGCTATTGCACGGGGTCGCAGCCATGCCGGTCAGTCAGCAGGGCGCGGAGGAGGCCAACTACCTCTTTCCGGGCAGGCAGCAGCCCGGCTACCATCTGCCGCTGCCGTATGAGCGCCTGTTTGTAGACGTGGGCGAGGACGGCATTTTTCAGTTGATATACGATAATCCGCTGCGCATCGGGCAAACGCTGCAGGACAGCCCCGCCCTGCTGCCCTTTGACCAGGTGCTGGACATCTTTGCCAGGATCAGCCCGCTAAAATACGCGGCCTATGAACAGGCGAAAAACAACGGCATCCGGGTCAACCGCATCGTGCTGGGGTACATGAGCCTGCAAATGAAGGATCAACCCGGCTGCTATCAGATGGTGCCGGTGTGGGATTTTTTCGGCAGCCGCACCATCGGCCGGGAGTTCTATGACATTACACATTATTCCCTGTTCACAATCAACGCCATCGACGGCACGGTGATTGACCGGGAATTGGGATATTGAGGAAGAAACGATGAAAAGAGCGCGATTGATTCTCCTTGTCCTGCTGTTGGCGGCTGGTCTGTCATCTGCCCATGCACAGACGCTGGCCGAACGGCTGGACGCGCCGGAGCGAATCAGCCAGATATACCGCTCCAACTCCGGCAAAACCACGGTGACCGTTGACGCCGCCGTGACGGTGCTCGACGTTCAGCGCATACCGGTGTATGCGATCCGGCCCCGCAAGTATACCCTGGAGGAAATCGATGCCCTGGCCCAGGCTGCCTTTGGGCAGGAGCCGTATGAGGGCGAACGGGAGTTTCAGGTGCACCATCATATGGTAGGCCCCGACTCCACATTTGAACATTTTGACTACCACTTGTCATTGAATGCGCAAAAGCGCATCCCTACGGGACGGACGGAGGAGCCCCTCCCCGCGGCTGAATTGATCGTCCTGATGACCGAACTGCCGGACGGGTCGATTTTCCATGCCGGTGCGGAGTATTCCGCCCAGCAGGTGATCGGCGAGGGGTACTATTTTTCCAACGGTTTGGCCTGGCCATTGGACAGGCCGCCCCGCGGCACGCAGATGCCCTTTGAAGAAGCCCGGCGGATTGCCGATGCCGCAGTGGCAGCCTTTGCCCCCGGACGGCAGCTGGCCGGCGCCGCCCTCCTGCCCGACGAGATCATCACGAGCGGCTCTTCCAATGTGTGGGAAAGCAGCCGCGAGGGCTATGTGCTGTACTATACGCTGTCCCTGGAGCTGCCGGTGACCTATGCCTATGGAGAAATCAGCCAGGCGGAATTTTTAGAGACCACGCAGAGCGAGCTCATCACCGTGGTGGTGGATGACCGGGGCATCCGAAACATGATGTACAACTAGCCGCATCAGGTAAACGGCATGTTGCAGGAGGATGCGCAGCTTTTGTCCTTCCCGCAGGTGATGGACATTGCAGCCAAGCTGCTGCCGCTGAAGTACGCATCCTATGAGCGCGAGTACCCGGATGCGAGGATTGCTGTGTCCGATATCCGCCTGGGCTATATGCGCGTATTGCAGCGGGCGCATCCGCGGCAGTTTTATTTGATCCCGGTGTGGGATTTCTTTGGCGGCGCGACCTTTGCCAGGTCCAAAAACGCAAGCCCTACCGTGACATGGAATGAAGCCTATAACAGCCTGCTCACCATCAACGCCCTGGATGGCACGGTGATCGACCGGGATTATGGGTATTGATATGAAAGAACATAGAAAGATGTGTTTGATACTGGCCGCCTGCCTGTGGCTGCTGAATGCACCTGCTATGCTCGCTGAAAGTTCCGCCCGCTGGCGTGTGGACGACAGCACGCAGCAGAATGTGCATATGATCATCGATGCGGACATACAGGCGCCAACGCTCGCAGAAATTCCCGTGTATGAGGTGAAGCGGACGATTGTCAGCGAGGAGCAGCTGATGAGCATCGCGGAATGCTGCATGCCTGGGCGGAAACTGTTTGCTGCCGACAGCTCCCGCAACCCCCTGTCCCCGCAGCCCGAGCCGGTCTCCGCCTACCGGGATGTATCGGAGGAGTTTCATGTGTTCAGCGCGGACAAACCTGTATTCTATCGCGCGGTCATCGGCGATGGCGCGCGTTTTGTCGAAGGCAGCTACCAAATCCTGGCCAATGGGCAGCCGCTGGAGGTTTTGGCAAAGCTGTATATTGCCCATGGGACGCTGACGGCGCAGTATGTGCAGGGTGAGTATGATTTTTCAGATACTGTGCCGGAGCAAACGGGCCCCTTGAGTTTGCAGGAAGCCCGCGCCCGCGCGTTGTCCTGCGCCCAGGCCATCGACAAAGCGATGACCCTTAGCGCGGTGCAAACGGTGCCCCTGATCCGCTATACGGATACCGGCAGCGTTGAATACCGGCATCAAATCACCGGGCAAGGGGTTGTGTTCAGCTTTACCCGTCTGGTGAACGGCATCCCCATTACCTATGAATCGGCCCATGACGGACGAAGCTTGGACAGTATGGGCGATGATTATACCGTGCCTTTCGCCTATGAAAAACTGCAGATAGTCATCAGCCCGGAAGGAATCATTGGGTTCACCTATCAGTCGCCCTATGAGGTGCTGCCCGACCCCATCACGCGGGTACATCTCCTGCCGCTCAAATATGCCGCCGCGGCCCGTTCCGACGCTGTTACATTAAGGGCGCACCGGCTTGTGTTTGGCTACGCCCGCATTCTTATGCGCAATGACCCCGGCCGCTACATGCTGGTGCCTGCATGGGACTTGATGGGCACCTGGCAATCAGGAAACGAAGATGCATTCAATGATGCTTACGGCAGCCTGCTCACCATCAATGCGGCGGACGGCACGGTGATCGACCGGGGGTTTGGGTACTGATATGCTGGCCTTTTTCCGCGCCCTGCGCGTGGACCTGGCCAAAGCGCTGTGGGGGCGGTGGCTTGTCATCGCTGTGCTGGCCACGCTGTTTTCGCTGTGGCTGGGCATCTCGCAGCAGCTGCGGGGCATGGGCGATTATCTGATGTACAACGACGAGCCGCACTGGGCGGGGATGCTTGATCAGGCGTTGCAGGGCAGCTTTGCGCAGCTGAGCCTGCCGGCGCTGTCGGCGTTGCCGGCGGCGGGGCTGGCGCTCTGTTGGAGCTACAGGCCGGTGCTGCGCGCAGCGCCATCTTCCGCGTGGGCTGGCAGCCTTACCGAGCGGGCAAGGTGCTGGCCGCGCTGGCGGGCGGTATGGCGGTGCAGATTGTGGGCATCGGGCTGCTGATGGGCCTGATGCACACCATCCGGCTGACCGCGCTGGGCGCGTCCATCCCGTGGGCGACGTGGCAGGGCATTGAGCCGCCCGTGCTGGCGCGCATCGTGTGCGGCGGCATCTGGTCTGGCGCGGGCAGCCTGCTGGCGCTGCTGACGGGCACGGCCAGCGCTGCCACGGTGGGGCCGCTGTGCCTGTGCTATGGGCTGATGATGGTGGGCACGCGGTTTTTCCCGGACACGGCGTGGGTCAACCCGCTTTCATGGCTGGGCGGCGCTTCGGCGCTGCCGTGGGCAGTGCTGGGGGTGATTGCGCTGCTGCTGTGGGTTGTGCAGGGAAGGAAGGTGCGCCAGCATGTGTGACCTGCGCAAGGCCTGGCTGTGCGCGGAGTGGAACCTGTACACCCTGCGTAAAAACCCGCGTTTTTACCTGGCGCTGGTGATAGGTTGCCTGCTGTGCTGGATGCTGACCGACCGCACGCTGGCCATATCGCGTGATTTTCATACCGATTTGCAGGTGTTTGAGGCCTTCATCTGGTGCTTTGCCGATGGCGACAGCATCCTGTACGCCTCGCTGGTGCTGATGCTGGTGCTGTCGGCCTTCCCCCGGCTGGACGCGGCGGGCAGCTATGTCAGTTTCCGCGCCGGTCGCAGGGCCTGGCTGCTGGGGCAGGTGCTGACTGTGCTGGTCATCACACTGGGCTACTGCCTGCTGCTGCTGATTTGTTCCATGCTGCTGGGCGCAGGGCGTGTGCATGCCCGCAACATCTGGAGCGATACGGCGACATTGCTGTCCTTTTCGCCGGGCGGGTTTGACCCGGCCTTTGCCGTCACCCGCAAGATGGTCAAGCTGACGCTGCCCTACCCCGCGCTGGCGCAGATATTCGTGCTGCTGTTTCTGTTCATGCTGCTGCTGTCCTCGGTGCAGCTGGCGTTCACGGTGCTCAAAAGCCGCCAGACCGGCACCGCGCTGGCGCTGCTTATTTGCCTGACGGGGTTTATCCTCACGCCGGAGCGGTTTATGCAATGGCTCCACCTGCCGCTGGAATTTACCTTTTATGCCAACCTGCTTGCGGCGTGGCTGTCGCCGCTGCAGCACGCCACCTACATGATGCACAACTTCGGCTACGACCTGCTGCCGCGCCTGTCCACCTCCATGCTGCTGCTGGGCGGGGCCAGCGTCGCGCTGCTTGCGCTTTCGGCGCTGCACATGCGGCACTATAACTACGTGTTTTCAGGAGGCATCGCCCATGACTGATAGAAACACAACGCCCGCCATACAGGTGGAGGGCATCCGCATGCGCTTTGGCGCCGACACCGTGATAAAGGACATTACCTGCACGTGGGAGGCCGGCAAAATCCACGGCATTGTGGGGCGCAACGGCTCGGGCAAGACGGTGCTGATGAAGTGCATCTGCGGCTTTTTGCGTCCCACCCGGGGGCAGGCGCGCGTGTTTGGCCGCACCATCGGCAAGGACGTTGATTTTGCGCCTGATACCGGCATGCTGATCGAAGCGCCGGGCTTTTTGCCGCATGAAACGGGCATGAGCAACCTGTTGTGGCTGGCGCGCCTGTCCGGCCTCAAGGGCCGTGAGCGCGTGCGCGCATGCATCGAGATGGTGGGTCTTGACCCGAACTTAAAAAAGGGCGTGGGTAAATACTCCATGGGCATGCGCCAGCGGCTGGGCATCGCGCAGGCGCTGCTGGATGACCCCCGTCTGCTCATCCTGGACGAACCCACCAACGGCCTGGACAAACAGGGCGTTCGGGATATGCACGCACTGCTGATGTGCCTCAAAGCCCAGGGAAAAACCGTCCTGCTGGCCAGTCACAATCCGCTGGATATCAGCGGTCTGTGCGATAGCGTGCGCGAGATGGACGGCGGGGTGATGAGCGCAGCATACAAAGACATCACGATTTGATACACCAAATAAGAGGAAGACAACGAATGAGTTAGATGATTGATATGTGTTTACCTGTTTTTCAGGATATTTTGACTGATATGCACATTCAGGCTCATATGGCTCCCTCCGCCAGCGCGACCGCGCCGATGATTCCCGCGTCATTGAGGAAGCTGGCGGGGACGACGCGTGTAAAGGGGCAATAGGTCCGGTAAGCGCTGGTCTTTTCCACAGCTTCCCGGATCGTGTCCACCACAATGCTGCCCGCGTTTGACAGCCCGCCGCCAATGGCGATGACTTCCGGCATGAAGATCATCATCAGCGACTGGATGCCGACGGTCACTTCGCAGATATACTGCTGCCATACATCCGACCGCTCCCCTTTGCGGACACGGTCCACAAGCTCCCTGGTTGTCAGCGGCGCGGCCAAAAGCCCCAATGCCCGGGCGGCGGCATACTGCTCCCAGCAGCCTTTCTGGCCGCAGCCGCATGGATGGCCGCCCGGGTGGGTGATCATGTGCCCCAATTCACCATGAAGCCCCTGATGGCCGCGCAGCGGCTGCCCGTGCGCGATCACCCCGCCGCCGATCCCCGTGCCCAGGGTCAGCAAAATGCCTGTCTCGCAGCCTTTCAGCGCGCCATAGCGGTGCTCCGCCATCAGGGCGCACACGGCGTCATTCTCAACGGGCACAGGTCTGCCAAACGCGTCCCGGAGCATTTGCCTGACCGGCGCCTTTTTAAGCCTCAGCTGATTGGCGGTGACGCATCCTTCCTTGTCCCAGGTGCCGGCAAAGGAGATGCCGACCGCTGCGCCCGGCGCGCGGCGCCAGGCCTTATTCACCATCTCATATACAGCGTTGACAATGTCCTGCGCTGCAGCAGGGGTGGGCCGCTCATCCCTGAAGCGGACCTTAAGGTCATCCTGCACAATGCCAGTTTTGATATGCGTTCCGCCCACATCCACGCCGATGATGCTCATAAGCACTCACTTCCCTTTTGTTGCCGGATGATGTGAAATTGTATCACAAATCGTATTTGAAGAATAGCTAGGGCAAGTCTGTGCAGGGGGGATGTGTGTTTTGGCTGTATTTCACGCAAAAACCGCTTGTGCCAGCCGGGTTATAATGCTATATTAAATTCAAATTAATTGCGGTAGTTTTGCCGCGAAGAACACAAACAATAAAATTGATACAAAACTGCAAAGGAGAGAAAGGAAATGAAGAAAAAGTTTTCCGCGAAAAAGCTGCTTCTTGTATCTTTGGCTGTTTTTCTGGTGGGGCTGCTGATTGCTTCATTGGTCTCAACCAATAACGGCAAAACGGAGATGAAACGCCTGTATGTTATGACAGACCGAGGCGTTGGAATCAGCCTGGAAGTCTACAAACCCAAAACAGCCACAAGGGAGAATCCCGCTCCGGCTGTCATGCTCATCCCTGGCGGGAATGCCAGCGTTGAGTACATGTCTGACGCTGGCATGGAGCTGGCCCGCAGGGGAATTGTCGCCATTGGCATTGAGCCGTACACAATTGGCAGGTCCGATGTTGAGAAGGACAACGAGGGACTGGGTTCTGTTGATGTTACCAATTATGTCTACGGGCTTGATTTCATTGACACAAACAACATTGGTTACATTGGCTGGTCAATGGGCGCATCGCGCGCCAATGCAGCGATGTATGTCCCCGATCCCTCGGGCGCAATGACCACAGACGCGAGAGGCAATGAAGTACCTAAAAATGTTATCAGGGATGGCGTCAAGGGCATTATGTATGTTGGCGCCGGCGGGTTGCTCACGGATGAATACCAAATCAACAGCGCCTTGTTTGAAGGGCAGTGGGATAACCTGTACAGGGGAGATCGGCGCGAGATGAACAAGAACCCACAGTACACCAATGTTCTTGGCGTAGACCAGTTTGAGTTCTGGAAATGGTATGGTGATCCTGCTAACGGGACTGGAAGAATCTACTACGAGGGCTGGACAGGGCATACGATCGGCCTGTCAAGCTACTCTTTTGTAAAAGCTGCCTGCCATTTCTTCACAACGACCTTCGGGCTGGACAATGATGCTCCGCTCTTGTTCCTGTGGAAGGAATTCGGGACAGCGCTTGCCTTTGTCGCGATCATTGCTGCGATGATCTGCCTGGTTTTGCTGCTGGTCGATTTGGACTTCTTCAAGAAGGATCTTGTCACGAAGGAAAGAGTTGTTTTGGAGGCACATCGGAGAAAATGGGTTGTCTGGTTAGGCTTGCTTCTGCCGGCGCTCTTTGGTGCTGCGATTGCCGCCTGGACAGTGCCCACGGGGCAAGGCATCCTCAACAAGTGGGTATCTGAAGATCTCATCCATGGAACGAACATCCAGAATGTCAATGGTCTTGTTTTCTGGCTCTTCTGCCTGCAGCTGTTCGGCCTTGCTCTTTGGGCGTTGGTCAACTTTGTTATTCTGAAGACGGATAAAAGAGCCCTGAAAGAACAGCTAACCCTGCCCGGGACGAACAATAGAAGAATGTTCCTGAAGGCGCTCCTTTTGAGCTTTATCTCCCTTCTTGGAATCTATTTTGTGGTTACCTTCGGCGAGCAGCTGTTCATGATCAGCCCGAGGTTCTGGAAGGTTCAGCTCAACAGCTTGACACGGCTCAGGATGGAAAAGTTCCTGACTTATTTCCCGCTGTATCTGGTTCCGTTCCTTATTGCAAACTATCTGCATACAACAAGTTACTACATCAAGGACAAGCCCGTTCTTTCGACGGTGTTCTTCTGGCTGGCAAACGGTCTCCCTCCGATGCTGTTCCTGGTGTACGCTTATGGAAAGATCGCTTTCTTCCACACGACGCCGATCACAAGCCTTGGCATGTCCAGAGCAAACGGTTCCTTGGTCGATGCGTCAATTATGATGATACCGGTCGGTATTCTGGCCAGCACGCTCTACAGAAAGACCAAGAACTTCTACCTGCCGGCGGTTTTCAACTCGATGTTCTTTACTTGGATGGCAGTCGCGACCGATCTGATTTATATTGGAAGGTGACCGGATCTAGATAAACTTAATAAATACCGGGACTCAAACGTCCAGTTGAGAAAGCCTGACAAACGCCAGGCTTTCTCAAGCTATCAAGCTTATCGGCTTGACACACCGGCTGCTCACTTTATAATGATTTTGAACTGCTAATCATTTGAATTATGAAGCGGGATGAATGTTTTGTTTCTTTTGGCTTGAACAGATTAGGGCGGACCATGATAAAGGCTTTTGTTCTGCAGAGCCCAGAGAAACGGAAATTGGTATTTGCGCAAGGCGGACAGTCTGACAAGAAGAAATGGGGGAGCGTCATGAAGTACAGGCAATTGGGCAAGACCGACATGACGGTCAGCGAGGTGGCGCTGGGCTGCGAAGGGATGATCGGCGCGGCGCCTCAACTGGTGGATGCGCTGGTGAAGACGGCGCTGGACAGCGGTATGAACTTTCTTGACATTTTTTGTGCCGAGCCGGACGTTCGTGACAATGTGGGCGTATCGCTGAAAGGGCGCAGGCAGGAGATGTACATCCAGGGGCATATCGGTTCCTGCTGGCGCGACGGGCAATACCTGCGCTCCCGCGAGGCGCAGCATGTCAAGCCCGCTTTTGAGGATTTAATGGCTCGCCTGGGCACCGACTACCTGGACGTGGGCGTGATCCACTATGTGGATAACGACCCGGACTATGACACTGTGTTTAATGGCTGGTTCATCGACTATGTGCTGGCGCTCAAAAAAACTGGCCATATCCGCTATACCGGCCTGAGTTCCCACAATCCGGTTACGGCGCTGCGCGCGGTCAAGAGCGGGCTGATCGATGTGCTGCTGTTCAGCGTCAACCCCTGTTACGACCTGCAGCCGCCCCGGGAGGAATTTGACGAGATCTGGAAGCCGGAAAACTATCAGACCGCGCTGACTTGGGATCCTGTGCGTGAGGAGCTGTACCGCACCTGCGAGGCCAGGGGGGTGGGCCTGGTCGTGATGAAGGCTTTCGGCGGCGGCGACCTGCTGGATGCCCGGTGGTCGCCGTTCGGCGTGGCCATGCAGCCCGAGCATTGCCTGCACTATGCCCTGACGCGGCCGGCGGCTGCCTGCGTGGTGGGCGGGTTCCGAAGCGCTGAGGAGGTGCTGGTTTCCGCCCGTTATTCGTTTCTCAGCGACGAACAGCGCGACTATGCCCCTTTCCTGGCCAAGGTGCCGCACAGCTACAAGGGAAAGTGCATCTATTGCGGTCATTGCGCGCCCTGCAGCGTGGGCATCAACATCGCCATGGTCAACAAATTCCACGATCTGACGCGCACCCAGGAAACCGTGCCGGCTTCCGTGCGGGATCATTACCGTCTGCTGGACCACCATGCGGGGGAATGCATCGCCTGCGGCCAGTGCGAGGATAACTGCCCCTTTGACGTGCCCATTATAGAAAAAATGAGCCAGGCGGCAGAGGTGTTCGGGTATTGATTTTCAATATGGGCTAATGCGCTTTCATCTACTCATATCTATACTGTCCATGTTTATCAACACAAAAAAAGAACCGTCAGATCAAACGGCTCCATAGGTGGTGCGGGAAACAGGACTTGAACCTGCATGAGCGTATTGCTCACTAGAACCTGAATCTAGCGCGTCTGCCAATTCCGCCATTCCCGCAAGGGGCGTGAGTGAAGATACCATGTCATGGCAGGCTTGTCAAGCGTTTTACGGCGGATTCTTCCTGCAAATTTGACGTAAATTTGACGTAGAGCAGGTTTTGAGCAGGTTTTGGCTGACGAAGAGCAGGTTTTGGCAATCTTGCGCTTTTGCGCCGGCTGTGTGGTATAATACTTTAATCCGATTGTTAATGGAGGTTGTGGCGTGTTTGGCAAATTCATGAACAACTATTACTACGGCAAGAGCGGCAAGGGGGACTACAAGCGGGATGACCTGCCCACAACGCGCGGCCAGCTGTTTCGCGAGATGCTGCGCATCCGCCTGTCCGGGCTGTTTCGCATGAACCTGATGACAGCGGTTGCCTTTCTGCCGCTGATGTATGTCCTGATGATCACTGTCAACGCCCTGTTCGCTCACCTGGTAGAGCTAAGCAACCTGCTTGAAAATCCTGAGCAGGCGGAGGCGGCTGCCCAGATGCTTGCAGACAGCCCGCAACAGATTTACAGCCTGTTGTTTTCCGCTCTCATCCTGTGCATCCCGGCCATTGCGATCACCGGACCGGTTCAGGCGGGCATGGCCTATGTCACGCGCAACTGGGCGCGCGACGAGCACGCCTTCATCTGGTCGGATTTCAAGGACGCTGTCAAGGAAAACTGGAAGCAGGCGCTGGGCGTATCCGTTATCACCGGCCTTGTGCCCATTGTGGTGCTGGTGTGCTGGCAGTTTTATGGCAACATGGCGCAGACCAACGGCATGTTCTATGCGATCCCTCAGGTGCTCACCCTTGCGCTTGGGCTGGTATGGATGCTGGCGCTCACCTTTTTGTACCCCTTGATGGTCACCTATAAAATGAATTTTCGCACCCTGGTGCGCAACGCGCTGCTGCTGGCGGTCGGGCGGCTGCCGCAGGTCGTCGGTGTGCGGCTGCTGATGCTGCTGCCCGCCCTGATTGCCGTGCTGGTTGCATTTTACACGCCTTACATGCTGTATGCGCTCATGGCGCTGGCAGGTTATTACCTGCTCATCGGCAACAGCCTGGCGCGTTTTGTTTACGCTTCTTTTACAAATGCCGTATTTGACCGCTACATCAATCCGCGCGTCGCCGGCGCCCGGGTCAACCGTGGGCTCTCCCCAGCGGATGACGAGGAGGATGCGGAAGATGAAGCAGAAGCAGCACAGGAGGATCCGGGTTCCTGAATGTATACGGATTTCGCCGGCGTTTACGATCGGCTGATGGCTGATGTGGATTATGATGCCTGGGCGATGCATTACCGCGATTTGCTCTCCCGCTGCGGCGTGACGAACGGCACGGCGGTGCTGGAGCCCGCCTGCGGCACAGGGAACCTCAGCGTCCGTCTGGCGCGGCACTACAGGCTGCAGCCCAGCGATGCGTCAGTGGAGATGCTGTCCATTGCTGCGAAAAAAGCCAGGGATGCCGGTTTGCTGTTACCCTTTGTTCATCAGGATATGCGCCGCCTGCGCGCCCATCGCCCGGCGGACGCTGTGATATGCGCCTGCGATGGCGTAAACTACCTGCTGACGCCGTCAGCGCTCGGCTCGTTTTTGTCCGCTGCGCGGGCAGCCCTCAGGCCGGGCGGCGCGCTGGCCTTTGACGTGTCCAGCGTGGACAAGCTGTCCCGTGTGTTAGGCAGCCAACCGCAGCTCTACCGCGCGGACGACATATGCTATTTGTGGGAGAATGCCTGGGATGCAAGCAGCAGCCTGCTGCAGCTGTCCTTGAGCATCTTTGTCCGGCGGGCTGATGGCGCCTATGACCGAATTAACGAGGAGCAAACCCAGCGCGGCTGGGAAGAGGACGAGTTGCGCGCTGCCTTGTCAGAGGCCGGGTTTGGCAGCATTTGCTGCTACGGCAACTTTACTTCCAGCCCGCCGCAGCCCAATGCGCAGCGATTGCACCTGACCGCTTTGAAAGAAGAATGACCATATGCATAATGAACTGATTTACCCGGATCCGGACAGCCTGCTGCGTTTCATCCTGCGCGGCGGCGAAGCGCGCGTGCTCATGGCGCGCACCACCCGCATGGCCCAGGAAGCGGCGGACATCCACCAGGCCAGTGACACCGCGACAGCGGCCTTGGGCAGGGTTTTGCCTGTCTGCGCGATGATGGGGGGGCTGATCAAAGAGGAGGCCGGCAGGCTGACCGTGACCATCGCCGGAGATGGCGCCGGTGGCCGCATCACCTGCGGCGTTCAGGATAACCGGCTGAAGATCACGGTGGAATATCCGCAGGCCGAAGTGCCCCCAAAACCCGATGGCCGGCTGGATGTGGGCGCCTATGTAGGCAGCCGCGGGCAGCTGGTTGTTGTCAAGGATTATGACAAGGGCGAGCCGTTTACCTCCATCAGCCACCTGGTGTCCGGCGAGCTGGGGGAAGACTTCGCGCAGTATTTTACCGTGTCTGAGCAGGTGCCTTCCCTGGTGGCCCTGGGCTGTTTAAACCGGGATGGTGTGGTGTTGTCCTCGGGAGGCATTCTCATTCAGGCCATGCCGGGCTGCTCGGAGAGCACCATCAGCCAGCTGGAGCTCCGCATTCCGTTTTTCGCCAACATTTCCAGGGAGATATATGACCGCGGATTGAAAGAACTGGCTTCATTATGGTTTGCGGATTTTGATCCCGAATTTCTTGGGGAAGAGTCCCTGTTCCTGCAATGCGACTGCAGCCGGGACAAGATGTGCCGCGCGCTGGCCGCCCTGGGGCGCGATACGCTTCTTGATATGGCAGGTTCCGGCGAGCCCGCTGTGCTGACCTGCCATTTTTGCAGAGAGCAGCGCACCTTTGATCAAACGGAAATCCGTGCGCTTATTGAGGAGGGGTCGCCTTGCCTTTGATAGATTTCGACGAGCGTTTTACCGAGTTTTTGCATGCCTGGCTGGAAGAAAACCAGGATGATATCCAAAGCATCGAGCAGGTGGAGCGGATGATGCCCGCTCTGTATGACCGTTTTGCAGCCACGCCGGCCTTCTGGCTGGACGGGCTGACGCCCATTGGATATTTCGAGGCTTTTGACCGGGCCGAGCGTTTGCTCGCGCTGATGGAAAGCTACCTGACAAGCGGGGTGCCCCTGCCGGACTTGCTGCTGATGCGCATCGCGCAACTGGGCATGGCAGCGGAGAACGCCCTGATGGACATCCTGTTGGATGCGGGGCGTGATCAGCAGTCGCGCATGATCTGTATCAGGCTGTTGCAGGATCTTGGCAGCACGCGCCCGATGCCGGCTTATATCGCCTGGCAGCAAGAGCGTGAGGAACATGACGATCTGGCTGATTTTGCCCTTGAAAGCCTGGAAGAAATGGGTGAGATGGCTGTGCCGTATTTGCTGGAGGCGCTTGAGGAGGCCAACGATATCGGCAAAGAGGCCTTGCTGTCGGTGCTCAGCCGCCATCCCGGGCACCCGCAGGTATTTGAAGAGCTGATGCGCCTGTTTGACGCGCTGCCTGAGCGCCAGGCCATTCTGGCCGCTTACTTGGGACGGCTTGGGGATGAGCGCGCCTTGCCGGCTTTGATTGAGCGCGCCAACGAAGACGGGCTGAAGTATCTGGATTATATCGAATTGCGCTGTGCGATTGAGACGCTGGGCGGCGATGCGCCGGAACGCAGCTTCGATCAGGATCCGGAGTATGACGCCCTGATGGGCCTGGATTGATACCATGATTTGCAGGACATGCCAGCAGGAATCCAACCCGGCCTCCCGGATGTGCCCCTTTTGCGGCAACTATATGGGCGCCGAGTCGCCCGGCGCGGATGTGGACAATGAAACCCTGCTGATTGATTTTGATGAACGCCGCTTGACGTCAAGCCAGCGGGATGCCCGCGCGCGCAATGGCGGTAAACCCCGGCGCAAGCGGGGAAAACGCCGCAGCCGGCTGGTTCGCAACAACACCTATCAAAGCCGCATGATCAACTGGGTCAAGGTAGGATTGGCGGCCTTTATATTGGTGTTTGTGCTGACGGCTGGCGGGCTGATCTGGCTTCAGGTCACCCAGGAAGGTCAGCTGATTTTGGCGCGCATGGGCCGTAAAGCCAACGCGCAGGCTTATTGGGATTTGGGGACGGAGTATTTGGATCAGGGCTACATCAGCCGCTCGATTGAGACCTATCTCAAGGCCGGAGCCCTGGAGCCTGAAATGCCCGGCATGGACGAAAAGCTCCTGATGCTGGCCGAGGCTTATGAGGCTGCCAACCAAATGCACATGGCTGAAGACACCTACAAGCGAATCTATACTGAGCTGGCCCCGGAGAAGCCGCAGGCCTACCGGCTTGCCATCAACATCATGCTTGATCAGAAGCGTTTTTTTGAAGCGGTGAGTCTGATGCAAACCGCCTATGAAAACACCGGTGACGATGGTTTTTTCAACCAGCGCTCACAGTTGGTGCCCCAGCCGCCCAAGGCGTCCCTGGCGGCCGGGCGGCACATGTATTCAAAAAACGTGGAGTTTATCTCCAGCCAGGATTTTGAGATCCGCTACACCACCGGAGACGGTGTGCTGCCCGACACCGGCATCCTGTACACCGGTCCGATCACCCTCAATGAAGGGACCTATAACTTCCGCGCGGTGGCCTTGTCCAACGACCTGGTCAGCGATGAGATGACCATTCGCTACATCATCACCCTGCCTACCCCCCTGGCGCCCAAGACCAATATGGAATCCAAAACCTACGACCGCCAGATCCGGGTGTCCCTGCGCATTGTCGATGAGGATGACAAGGACGTCACATTGTATTATACTATCGACGGCACCAAGCCCAATCTGGACTCGCCGCGCTACACCGGCGAACCAATCCTGATTCCGCCGGGGCGCAGCTACCTTCGCGCCATCGCGGTCAACCGCTGGGGAAAAATCTCCAACGAGATGATCGTGGAATACAAGGTCAACAAGGGCTTCAAATCTTATTTCCGTTCAGAGAAAGATCAGTTTGCAGATTTTATCCTGCTGAAGACCACCCTGGAGCAGTTCACGGCCAAAGCCGGCGTGCCTCAAGGAGAACAGACCATTGAGGATGAGGCTGTGGGCGGCGCGGCGACGCAATTGACCTATCCCTGGGGGGAGGCGCGCTTTTATCAGACAGAGAATGGTATGCTGCTGTATCATCTGCAGACCACCCTGGGCGCTCACAAGGGGCCGCGCAACACCGGCATCGGCATGCCCATCAAGGAGGTCACCGACAAGTTCCGTGACATGGGCCAGCTGCCCAACGACAAGGGCAACCGCGGCATTTACTTTGACCTCGCCAACGGCTACGCGCGCTATACCGTGGCCTCCGACGACCCCAATACCGGCGCCCTGGAATATGTCTATGTAGGCGCCAAGGATGCCAGCACCACGATTCTGCGCTATGACATCGTCGACGGACGGGTCGAACGCATCCTGATGAGATATCTAAACCGCCGCATGTCCATGGTGGAGCAAGGCGGATAGATAAAGAAAGGAAGGCATATCCATGAAGGAAGTCAAGTCACCCCGAAAACCCCTGATCTATTACTATGTCATTATTATGCTGGCGATCATGCTGATCAACGCTTTTGTCATGCCCAGGCTGATGCAGCGGCAGATTATTGAGGTTCCCTATAGCGAGTTCCTCAAAAAGCTGGAATCTGGACAGATTTCCGAGGTCAGCCGGGACAGCTATCAAATCGTGTTTACAGATCGCTCTCAACCGCCGATCATCTACAAAACCGGGCTCATGGAAGATCCCGGCCTGGTGGACAAGATGCAAGAGGCCGGCGTGACCTTTACCTCTCCCATTGTGGAGCCCGCCTCCCCGCTGATGAGTTTTATCATGAGCTGGCTGCTTCCCATTGGCTTTATGGTGCTTATGGGACGTCTGTTCAGCAAGCGGCTGGCGAAGTTGGGCGGCGGCATGAACGCCATGCAGTTGGGCAAAAGCAATGCCAAAATCTATATCGAGTCTGAGACAGGCATCAGCTTTGATGATGTGGCCGGTCAGGATGAAGCCAAGGAAGCCCTGGGCGAGGTGGTGGATTTCCTGCACAACCCCGCCAAGTATACTGAGGTAGGCGCGGTCATGCCCAAGGGCGTGCTGCTTGTGGGCCCGCCCGGCACCGGAAAGACCCTGCTGGCCAAGGCGGTCGCGGGCGAGTCAAAGGTTCCCTTCTTTTCCATCTCCGGCAGCGAGTTTGTTGAGATGTTTGTGGGCATGGGCGCTGCCAAGGTCCGTGATTTGTTCAAGCAGGCCGAGGAGAAGGCGCCCTGCATCGTATTCATTGACGAGATCGACACCATCGGCAAGCGCCGTGAATCCACCGCCGGTCTTGGCGGCAATGACGAGCGTGAGCAGACTTTGAACCAGCTGCTGTCTGAAATGGACGGCTTTGATGGCAGCAAAGGGGTCATCATCCTGGCGGCCACCAACCGTCCTGAGATTCTGGATCCGGCCTTGACGCGGCCAGGCCGCTTTGACCGGCGCATTCCTGTGGAGCTGCCCGATCTGGCCGGACGCATCGCGATTTTGAAGGTCCATGCCAAGAAGGTCAAGCTGGCGAGCAATGTGGATTTGGCCCGCGCCGCGCGCGCGGCAGTAGGCGCCTCGGGCGCCGACCTGGCCAACCTGATCAACGAGGCCGCCCTGCGCGCGGTACGGCATGGGCGCAAAACTGTCAGCCAGGAGGATTTGGAGGAGAGCATTGACGTCATCGTGGCCGGTTACGAGAAGAAAGACCGTGTCATGAGCGACAAGGAAAAGAAAATCGTTGCCTATCACGAGGTCGGGCACGCCATTGTGGCGGCGTTGCAGACCAACGCCGCGCCGGTGCACAAGATCACCATCATTCCGCGCACCTCAGGCGCGCTGGGCTTCACCATGCAGGTGGAGGAAGAGGACCGTTACCTCATGAGCAAGGAGGACATTGAAAACAAAATTGCGACCCTCACCGGCGGCCGCGCGGCGGAGGAGCTGGTTTTCTCCTCCATCACCACCGGGGCATCCAATGATATTGAGAAGGCTACCCAGCTGGCCCGGGCCATGGTCACGCGTTTTGGCATGGCGGAGGAGTTTGGCATGGTCGCTTTTGACCAGCAGCAAAATCAATACCTGGGCGGCGGCTATACCACCAACTGTTCCAGCGAAACCCAGAGCAAGATTGACGCCCTGACCGTGAGCATCGTCAAGGAGCAGTATGACAGGGCCTACAAGATTCTGGAGGAGAACATCAGCAAGCTTCATGAAATTTCCTATGCGCTGTATGAGAGTGAAACCATGACCGGTGATCAGTTCATGGACATCCTGGCCCGTCCCGCCCGTCTGGAAGAGGCCAAGGAGTTCCAGGCGGAAGAGACACAACCGGATAGTAGTTTCCGGAGCAATTAGGGCAGGGAAAGTTCAAACAAAGATCATATTGTCATAAAAACAGCCTTCAGGCATCCTTGCCCGGAGGCTGTTTGATCAGTATTATCAGCTGGCGATCCGGTTGCGGCTGCGCAGCTTGCCCAGGCGGCTTCTGAAGCGTTTTTTGGATTTTTTGACCGGCGGCAGGCTGATGACATGCCCCTCGTCAAAACAGACCTCGTCCGGCTTGGCTTCCAGCTCCTGAGGGTTGTTGATCAGGTGTTGGAACATCTGCAAAAACTTGCTGTAGACCATGCCGGCGCACACGCGCTCATCCGCTGTCACGCCTACGGGCAGGATGCGCCTGCGCACAGGCTGGCCCGAACTGTCCAGCTCCACCGTGCGCTCTATGTTGCCAATCACCACAAACAGGCTGGTGGACCCGAAGTTGTAAATATGGTGCAACACCGGGGGCAGGCCAATGGACGCGTTGTTGCCAAAGAACAGCCCTGTATGGAAGGGGCTGGCGCCGAGCAGGTACTTTGGCAAGAGCCCATAGCGGTCCAAAATGCGGGCCAACATGACAATGATGTTTGCGATAATGGGATTTTTGAGCAGAGTGGCCACCTTCAGGGTGCTGTTGTCCGCATCCGCCTTGCGGGTTTGCTCAATCGCGGCCTTGATGCGCTCTGCCACGTCAAAGATGGTGTCATGCGGATCAAACTTGCATTTTGCAATATTTTCCTTGACTGAGCCGTCCGGCGTGTCCTGCAGGACGGCAAAGGAGCAAACGATGTCCTTGCGTGCGTAGTAGCGCTTGTTAACAATAAAACGGTTCACTTCCGGAAACCGGGATATGCAGCGCACGTACGCTGCGATAATGATTTCCATAAAGGTGATGCGATAACCTTCACGGCTTTTCTCAGCCATGAAGCGCGCAAGCTTTTCAAATTCGATTTTTAAGTTCAGCATGACCTGCGCATCGCAGCGCATGGGCATCAGATAGGGCGTCAGCGCGATGACCGGGTCGATGCCCTTGACCAGGTAGCCGTCTCCCCGCTTTCCAAACATACAATTTCCTCATTCCTCTTGATTCTGGAGCATCCCGACAAGAACACGATAAATTATAATAATCAAGTGTCTTTGTGTCAATCAAAGCTGGTTTGACAGGCACAATCTCAGGTTGTATACTAAATAAAAAGCCTTGTGCCAAGAGTATCGGCACAGTAAAGGAGGAAACATGCCATTAGTCAATTCCAGGGAAATGTTTAAAAAAGCGTATGAAGGCGGCTATGCGATCGGAGCGTTCAACGTCAACAACATGGAAATCATCCAGGGCATCGTTGAGGGCGCCCAGGAGGAGAACGCGCCCCTGATCCTGCAGGTATCTGCCGGTGCGCGCAAGTACGCCAACCATACCTACCTGATGAAGCTTATTGAGGCTGCTGTAGAAACCAGTGACCTGAATATTGTAGTCCATCTGGACCATGGCCCGGATTTTGAAACCTGCAAATCTGTGATTGACGGCGGCTTTACCTCGGTCATGATTGACGGCTCTCACCTGCCCTTTGAGGAGAATATCGCCCTGACCCGCCGCGTGGTGGAATACGCGCACGAGCGCAATGTCACCGTGGAGGGCGAGCTGGGCCGCCTGGCCGGCGTTGAGGATGACATCAAGGTGTCAGCGGAAGATTCCAGCTACACCCGCCCTGAGGAAGTGGAGGAGTTTGTCAAACGCACCGGCGTCGACTCCCTGGCCATTGCCATTGGCACCAGCCATGGCGCTTTCAAGTTCAAGGGCGAACCCAAGCTGCGCTTTGACATCCTTGAGGAAGTCGGCCGCCGTCTGCCGAACTTTCCCATTGTGCTGCATGGCGCGTCCAGCGTGATCCCCGAGTATGTGGAGATGATCAACAAGTATGGCGGCAAGCTGGCCGGCGCCCAGGGCGTGCCGGAGCACATGCTGCGCAAGGCTGCTTCCATGGCAGTGTGCAAGATCAACATCGACTCCGATTTACGCCTGGCGTTCACCGCCATGATTCGCAAACATTTGGCCGAGCATCCCGAGCATTTTGATCCGCGCCAGTATCTGACGGACGCGCGCGCCGCGCTCAAGGGCATGGTCAAGCACAAGATCGTCAACGTGCTGGGCTGCAACGGCAAGAACTGATTTTTACCCGGCGTATCCAATACGCCGGGTATTGTCATGTATTCATATTATGGAGGTGGACACATGGAACTGAAAGGCAAAGTTGTAGTCGCCCAGGGGGGCGGACCCACAGCGGTCATCAACCAGTCCCTGGTCGGCGCGGTGCTGGAAAGCCGCAAATTCCCGCAGATCACCAAGGTGTACGGCGCGGTAGGCGGCGTGCGCGGCATCGTGGATGAGTGCTTCATGGATCTGACCCAGGAAACCACCCACAACCTTGAACGTGTCGCGGTGACCCCGTCTTCAGCCCTGTCCTCTACCCGGGACAAGCCGGACCGCAAGTACTGCGAGGAAATCTTCAAGGTCTTCCGTGCGCATGATGTGCGCTACTTCTTTTATATCGGCGGCAATGACTCCTCTGACACTGTGCGCATTGTCAATGAGCAGGCCGAGCTGGAAGGCTACGAGTTTCGTGCCATCCACATCCCGAAGACCATCGATAACGACCTCATGATCAACGACCATACCCCGGGCTTCCCGTCCGCGGCCAAGTTTGTCGCCCAGAGCTTTATGGGGCTTAATCTGGACAACCGCGCGCTTCCGGGCGTACATATCGCGGTGATCATGGGGCGTCACGCCGGCTTCCTGACGGCGGCATCCGCCGCGGCGCGCAAGTATAATGACGACGGCCCCCATCTGATCTATCTGCCGGAGCGTCCTTTTGTCATGGACAATTTCCTCGCGGATGTGAAAGCTACATATGACAAGCTGGGCCGCTGCGTGATCGCGGTGTCAGAGGGCATTCAGAATGAGCACGGAACGCCCATTCTGGCCACCCTGCAGGAGACCGAGCGTGACGCGCATGGCAACATGCAGCTCTCGGGCACCGGCGCCCTGGGTGAGCAGCTGGCCAACCAGATCAAAGAAAAGACCGGCATCAAGCGCGTGCGTTCGGACACCTTTGGCTATCTGCAGCGCTCCTTTATGGGGTGTGTGTCGCATGTGGACCAGCGCGAAGCGCGCGAGGTGGGGGAGAAGGCCGCCCAGTTTGCCATCTGGCACAACATTGACGGCTCCATCACCATCCACCGCACCGGCGATTATTCTGTGGATTACCGCTTGAGCAACCTGAAAGATATCGCAGCCAAAACCCGCCTGATGCCTGACAGCTTTATCAGCGCGTCCGGCAACAACGTGACCGATGCCTTCATCCACTATCTGCGCCCCCTGCTGGGGGATATGCCTGAGGCATCCAGGCTTCGGGCGCCTATGGCGGCCAAACTGCTCAAACTCTAATCCGAAAAACGGGCAGGCAGGACGTGGGTTCCCGCCTGCCCGTTTTTGTTGTTATACTCACATGACCAGGAGTGGAAGATGAAAAAGATCGCGGTATTGACCAGCGGCGGCGACAGCCCGGGGATGAACGCCGCAGTAACAGAGGTTTCCCGTTTTGCAGCCATGGCTGGCATGCCCTTGATTGGCATCAAGCGCGGCTTCAACGGCCTGATCGGCAAGTACAAGCCTCAGGACAGCTTTGCTGAACTGTCCATGGACACCATGCTGGACATCGCTGATCAGCCGGGCACCTACCTGCGTACCGCGCGCTGTGAGGAATTCTATCTGCCTGAGTTCCAGCAAAAGGCCTTTCGCTTTTTAAAAAGCCTCAATGTGACAGGCTTGGTGGTGATCGGCGGAGACGGCTCCTTCCAGGGTGCCAAGGCGCTGAGCGCGATGGGCATGCCCTGCATCGGTATTCCGGGCACCATTGACAATGACCTGGAGTATTCCGAGACTTCCCTGGGCTTTGACACGGCTGTCAACGTCTGTGTCAATGCGGTGCGCGCCATCCGCGCCACTTCCCGCTCGCACGACCGGCCTGCAGTGGTGCAGGTGATGGGCCGTGACTGCGGAGATATTGCCATGTCCACCGCCATGTCCACTGGCTCTGAAATTGTCATTGTGCCGGAGGTCAGCAACTGGCGCATTGAAAACGTGGTGAAGCGTCTGGACAGCCTGATCAAGCGCGGCAATACCCGCGCAACCATCGTGGTGGCCGAAGGCGCCTACAAAACCATGAAGCCTTATGACTTTGCTTCCTTTCTGAAACCCTATACCCAGGTGTATGAGGGAGAGCCCATGAACGCGCGCCGGCTGGCTCACGTGCTGCGCTACAAAACCGGCACAGAGGTGCGCTACAACATCATCGGCTACACACAACGCGGCCACGAGCCCACTGCGCAGGATGCAGCCTTTGCCTTTGAGTCCGCCCATATGGCCATTGAGCTGCTCAAGCGCGGGATTGGCAACGAGGTCATCGGCATGCGCCATGGCCGCGTCTTCCATATGCCGCTGGACAAAGCGCTGAACATCAAACCGAGGTTTAAAAGACAGATCTACCAGCTGATCAACTCGCTTTAGTATGAACACTGGCGTCGTTTTGCTGGAATACGTATGACCATCAAAGGAAAATGATGAAGAAAGCCCTGTTGCTGCTGCTCGTCCTGACCCTGATCCTTCCTGCCGCTGCGCTGGCCGGCGACTTTACTGTCTACCATGCCCCCAGCCGGAGCAAGGCTCCTTTTGTGGAGGAAGTTCCACTACTTGAGAAGGCTCCCTTCGCGGAGGATGCCGAGCTGCTGCGGGTGGACTTTATCAATATCAAAATTGGTGACGCCATCCTGCTGCGCTGCTGCGGGGAGTCCATGCTGATAGACGGGGGGACAGGCGATAAGCTTTCCTGGCTTGAGTTCTTTTTTGAGTCACAGGGCATCACGGGCTTTACCTATTATATGAACACCCACTACCACGATGACCATCTGGATGCCGCCATTCGCTTGGTGCAAAGAGGTTATCCGGCCATCGCTTTCCTGAGCAAGTATTCCAGGGAAACACGCATACCCGAGGTTGTCAAGCTGATGTCAGCGCTGGATAAAAAAGGCATACCCCATCATCAGCTGCTGTCGGGGGACCGCATGACGCTGGGCGGGGCTGAGATCACCTTTATCCAGAACATCCGGCAGGATGACAGCCATGGTGTGAACGCCAGATCCATGATGCTGCATATCCGCTTTAAAAACCGCACGATGCTCCTGCCGGCGGATGTGACCGGCGCCAGTCTTGACCAGGTGATGGAGGACTATCCCCAGTACATGAATGTGGATATCATGAAGTCCCCCCATCACGGCATCAACCGCCTGCGTTCAGAGTTCTTTGAAGCCTCCGGTCCGGAGTTGGTTGTTATCACCAGCAACATGAGCAATGGCGAAACCCTGGCCAAGCAGCTGCGCAATCGCAAGATACCGCATTACTATATTTCCATGGGCACTGTCAGCGCACAAACAGACGGAGAAATCTGGTATGTTGAGCAGCTGCCGATGCCGGGGAAGTAATACCGCTGCTGAATTGTTTTGGTTTTACACATCAGTATTACAGCAGGGACTGGCCGGTCATTTCCTCCGGGATGGGCAGGCCCATGGCCTTGAGCATGGTAGGCGCGATGTCCGCCAGACGCCCTCCGTCCCGCAGCTCCCGGCCAATCAACTCTTTGTCGGCCGCTATGAACGGGACAGGGTTAGTGGTGTGAGCTGTAAAGATCTGGCCCGTGGCATAGTCAATCATCTGGTCGGCATTGCCATGGTCAGCAGTAATGAAAGCGCGTCCGCCCAGTTCCAGAATGCGGTCGACCAGAATGCCCACATCCTTGTCAACCTCCTTCACAGCAGCAACCGCAGCCGGAATCACGCCGGTATGGCCCACCATGTCGCAGTTGGCGAAATTTAATATCATCACGTCATATTGCTTGGAGTCAATGATTTCCAGCGCCTCTTGGGTGACCTCGGGCGCTGACATCTCAGGCTTAAGGTCAAAGGTGGCTACCTTGCTGGAGGGAATCAGGAAGCGATCCTCTCCTGCGTTGGATTTTTCCACACCGCCATTGAAGAAGAAGGTGACATGCGGGTATTTTTGTGTTTCTGCGATGCGAACCTGGCGCAGATCCAGGCTGGAAAGGTATTCGCCCAGGGTGCGTTCCAGCGTGGCGGGCGGATTGACAATCCGCAAGCCCGTGAAGGTCTCGTCATACTGGGTCATGGTGACATAGCGCAGGGCAAGGTAACCGCCTGGCCGCTCGAAGCCGGTGAAGTCCTGCATGATGAAAGCGCGGGTGATCTGACGCATGCGGTCGGGCCGGAAGTTAAAGCAGATCATGCTGTCTTCCGCTTGAACCCTGCCTGCTGGCTTGCCGTTCTCCATGAGCACGATGGGCTTGACAAACTCGTCGGTGACGCCGTTTTCATAGCTGTCTTTCACCGCTTGCACCGGGTCAGTGGCTGGGATGCCGCTACCCAGCACCATGGCGTTATAGCCCAGCTTGACGCGCTCCCAGATGTTGTCGCGGTCCATGCCCCAGTAACGGCCCTGAATACTGGCGATCTTCCCCACGCCCAGGCTGTCCAGCTTTTCCTGAAGCTGGCGCACATAGCCCACGCCGCTGGTTGGCGGCACATCGCGTCCGTCCAGCAATGCGTGCACGAAAAAGCGGGTCAGCCCGCGCGCTTTGGCCATGTCCAGCAGGGCAAAGAGGTGTTCGATGTGGCTGTGGACGCCGCCGTCAGACAGCAAGCCCATGAAGTGCAGGGACTTGTTGTTTTTGCGCGCTTCATCCATGGCCCAGATGAGCGGTTCCTTGTGCAGCAGTTCACCGGATTCGATATCCCGGGTAATCTGCATCAGCTCCTGGTTGACGATGCGCCCGGCGCCGATGTTGAGATGACCCACCTCCGAGTTGCCCATTTGTCCGGGGGGCAGCCCCACGTCCGGTCCGGAGGCCGACAACTGGGTATGGGGATAGATGCGCATGAAGCGGTCAAGGTTGGGGGTTCCGGCTTCCAGAATGGCGTTGCCAAGGGGGTTGGTATTGATCCCAAAGCCATCCATGATAATCAGTGCAGTCAGTTGTTTGGACACGTTTTCTCCTTTATAAATTGGATTTGCTCATACTGATGTAAAACTTTATTGCATCCAAAGCGGCGAGGGATTTTGTTGGCCTGCAAGGAAGGAAACCGATGGCGTAGCCTTAGCTACGTTGAGGTTGACTGACGCAGCAGGGCGATAAAAGACCCGGCGCGACGCGATGCAATAAAGATTGGAATCAGTATCAGTCGAAATTAACAACCTGCGCGAAATCAGCGGCTTTTAATGAAGCGCCGCCAATTAGGCCGCCATCGATCTCGCTTTGAGCCATCAGGCCCTTGACGTTCTTGGGATTCATGCTGCCGCCATACTGGATGCGCACCTTGTCGCTGACACGCTTGCCGTACTTCTGGCGAATAGCCTCGCGGATGACGCCAATGGTCTCATTGGCTTGCTCATCAGTCGCGGTCAGTCCGGTGCCGATGGCCCAGACCGGCTCATAGGCAATAATGACCTTTTTAATCTGATCCGCGCTCAGCCCGCTTAGCGCGATCATGGTCTGGTAGGTCACCAGCGCGTCGGTATAGCCTGCTTCGCGCTGCTCCTTTTTTTCGCCAACACAGATGATGGGGGTCAGCCCGCCTGCCACCGCGGCGCGCACGCGCAGGTTGACGGTCTCATCAGTTTCGCCAAAATACTGGCGGCGCTCGCTATGGCCGATGATGACATATTCCACACCGGCTTCCTTGAGCATGGCGACCGACAATTCGCCGGTAAATGCGCCGGATTCCTTGAAGTGCACATTTTGCGCGCCCAGCTTGATCTTGCTGCCGCGCAGCGCTGTCTTTGCTGCGGCAAAGCTCACGGCGGGCACACAGACCACCACAGTGGCCCGGGCTTCCTTGACTAAGGGCTTTAGCTCATTGATCAGCTCTGCCGCCTCTTTGGGTCCCTTGTTCATTTTCCAGTTACCGGCAATCACAGGTGTACGCATTCATTCCCTCCTGAATATGTTGTTTCGGGTGACCTGCCCGCCCGGAGATATCGCCGGGCGGGCCATGGTCAATTACTTGTCGTTGAGCGCCGCGACGCCGGGCAGCACCAGGCCTTCCAGGAATTCCAGGGAGGCGCCGCCGCCGGTGGAGATATGGCTGATCTTGTCCGCAAATCCCAGCTGCGTGACTGCAGCTGCTGAATCACCACCGCCGACGATGGTGGTTGCCTGGCTGTCAGCCAGCGCCTGGGCGATCGTCTTGGTGCCATTGGCAAAATTGGGCATTTCAAACACGCCCATCGGACCGTTCCAGACCACGGTCTTTGAGCTTTTGATTGCCTTGGCATACAGCTCGCAGGTCTTGGGGCCGATATCCAGACCTTGCCATCCCTCCGGAATCTCGCCGGTCGGAACGACCTTGGTGTTGGCTTCGTTGTCGAAGCGGTCTGCGATGACTGTGTCTACCGGCAGCAGCAGCTGGACTCCTTTTTCCTTTGCCTTGGCCAGCATGTCGCGTGCGTAATCCACCTTGTCCTTCTCCAGCAGGCTGTTGCCTACCTGTCCGCCCTGGGCGACAGTGAAGGTATAAGCCATTCCGCCGCCAATGATGAGGGTATCCACTTTTTCAAGCAGGTTGTTGATCACGCCCAGCTTGTCGGACACCTTGGCGCCGCCCAGGATGGCCACAAAGGGACGGTCCGGGTTTTCCAGCGCCTTGCCCATGAACTGCAGCTCTTTTTCAATCAGGAAGCCGGAAACGGCAGGCAGATAATGTGCAACGCCCTCTGTGCTGGCGTGCGCGCGGTGCGCTGTGCCAAAGGCGTCATTGACATAGACGTTGGCATAGGAGGCCAGCTTCTTGGCAAACTCCTCCGCATTCTTTTCTTCTTCTTTATGGAAGCGCAGGTTCTCCAGCAGGGCGACCTCGCCATCCTTCAGGGAAGCAACCACGCTGTCGGCGTTTTCGCCGATCACGTCCTTGGCCATCTTGACCGGCTGGCCAAGCAGCTTGCCCAGACGCCTGGCGACCGGCGCCAGGGAGTATTTGGGGACAAACTCGCCCTTGGGGCGACCAAGGTGGCTGCACAGAATGGTCTTTGCACCTTGCTCAATCAGGTAGCGGATGGTGGGCAGCGCGCCAAGGATGCGGTTTTCATCCGTAATGACCTGATGTTCATCCATGGGCACGTTGAAGTCCACGCGTACCAGTACTTTTTTTCCTTTGAGATCCACGTCGCGTACAGTTTTTTTGTTCATAAGAAACCTCCTTGATATTAGTCGTTATATTTTTGCCTGGCCTGATCCAGGAACTCAAGCATTTTTCGCCCCAGGCTTGCGTCCACCACCAGCGCCCAGGGGGGATGCCAGCGCACTGCTGCCAGCGCGGCTTCGCCTTTGTATTTTCCGGCGGCGGCCATAATCGATTTGGAATCCGGCTTGCCTACGCCCAATTCGGCGGAAAGCGAGGGGCTCTTATGAATCACCCTGCCGTTAATGTCAAAAAAATCACCCAGCGCCTCGCCCACCGCGCCGGCTTTTTGCAAACTGCGCCGTGTGGACAGGGATAAGCTGCGCCGCTGTGCCATGTCATCCGCTCGACCTACCCCATACAGGATGATGTCGGCGTTGCGCATCAGCGCCAGGGTCGCCCGCACGCCGGGCAGTTTGGCTGCCTTATGGAGTGTCTCAGCGTCCATGCCCTCAGGCAGGTGCATCAGCCGGCAGTCCCCGCCGATACGCTGGGCCAGTTCACCCGCCACTGCATCCGCCTGCATCTGCGCCATGCGGCCAAAGCCGCCGCGCGCCGGCACCACCATGACCGGACCGGGCGCCGGCGCTGCGGCACGGGCTACTTCGCTCATTGTGCTGCCGCCTGATACGGCGATGATCATGTTTTCCCGGAGCACTTCCTGTATAAACTGGTTTGTCGCGCGCGCCAGTTCCACCATCACCATGCGGTCCTGGTCAGCATCACCGGGCACCACGGTCAGGTGCGCAATGCCCAAGCGCTCTTTCAACTGGCGCTCCAATTCAAAAAGGCCGGAGATGTTGCGGCACAATGCGCGCACCTCCGGCAAAATATCAAGGCCATCCTTGGACAACTGCATGCCTGAAGTATTCAGATCGATCAGCCCTTCCTCCTTAAGCGCCTCAGCAGCCGCGCGTACCTCGCGCTCGGACAGCTGCATGGAGGCAGCCAAAGTACGTCTGCCAACCGGTCCAATGGCATGTATGCGGTTCAGCAGCAAGGCCCGTGTATAAATCTCATCTACCTGCTGCGCTGCGATACGCTTGAGTGTGGCCCAAGTGATGTCCTGCACGGTTCCCTCCTTTTCTGCTGACGCGGGGCAGATTCCGCCCGCTTGGGTTATTATACCCAGATCCGGCTTGATTCACAAGCATCAGACCATAAAAGACCGGCGTTTGCCGGCTTGGATCTGAAGCTTTGGCCTTTGTTTCAGCTATGTTCCTTACGGATTTATACCATTCGCTCGCTGAGTTGCCGGCCGCCCAGCACATGAAAATGCAGGTGACTGACGCTTTGACGGGCGTCAGGCCCACAGTTGCTGACCAGGCGGTAACCGCTGTCCTGGATACCCTCAGCGTGCGCAACCGCCTGCGCCGCGCGCAGCAAACCGGCCAGAAGCGCGTCCGGTGCTTCGGAAAGGTCATTCAGGCTTGCCATGTGAAGCCTGGGGATAATCAGCACATGCTTGTCCGCCTGCGGGCTGATGTCACGGAAAGCCAGCAAATACTCGTTTTCAAATACTTTGTCACAGGGAATCTCTCCCCGCGCGATCCGGCAAAACAGACAGTCTTTCATCACACAACCCCCTTTTTGTTCAGCGCTTAATCAAATGATATTCATCGCCATGACAGCTGTCAAGATGATGAAAGCAGGGTGGCCCGCAGGCCGTCATCCAGCGGGGCGACCAGCCGTACCTTTTGTATCTTTCCTGGGCTGCCTCCCGGGCAATACACATTGATCGCGTTGGGGGTATGCCCCAGCGCCAAACCGTCCTTTGTCAGGGTTTCGAATAGAACGTCCTGGCTTGAGCCCAGGAAGGATGCCATAAAGTCTTTGGACATGCGCGCTTCCAGTGCCGCCATTTGCCGTGCGCGTTCTGTCTTCAGGGAGCGGCTCAAGTGGCCGGGCATCCTGTCCGCTACGGTGCCTGCGCGGCGGCTGAAGGGAAAGATATGCATTTTTGCAAACCCTACCTGCTCGCAAAAAGCCAGGTTCTGTTCAAACTCCTCCTGAGTTTCCCCGGGAAAACCAACCAGGACATCGGTGGTCAGGGCGCAGCCGGGGAAGGCGTCCTGCAGGCGTCTGGCGGCTGCCAGATATTCTTCAGCTGTGTAGCGGCGGCGCATCCGGCGCAGCACGCTGTTGCTGCCAGATTGCAAAGACAGGTGGAACTGCGGGCAGACAGCGGGAATATGGGCCAGGCTTTCAACAAACGCTGCGCTGGCGATCACTGGTTCCAGCGAACCCAGCCGCAGGCGGCCGAGCCCGTCCACGGCAGCAGCCCGGACAGCATCCAGCAGGGTCAGGCCGCCTAAATCCCTGCCATAGCTGGTCAGATGGATGCCGGTGAGCACAATCTCACGGTAGCCGGCACGTACCAGGCGCTTCGCTTCACGGGCGATTGCCTCGGGCGCTCTTGAACGGATACCGCCGCGCACATAGGGGATGATGCAATAGGCGCAGTAACGGTCGCAGCCTTCCTGAATCTTCATGACCGCGCGCGTGCGTCCCTCCTGGCGCGTGATGCTCAGTTCCTCATACGGCACGCGCAGCACATCCTCGACAGCAGTGATCCGGTTGTTCTCCCGGATGGCCTGCTCCAGCAGCTGTACGACCTGCTCACGGTGCTGGTTGCCCAGAATCAGGCGGACGCCCAGATCTTTGAGTTTTTCCGCGTCCTTTTGCGCCAGACAGCCTGCGGCGACAAGGTGGCTGTCAGGTTGCTCGCGGCGCACCCGGTGCAGCATCTGCCGGCTTTTTTGCTCGCCCGCCGCGGTCACCACACAGGTCACCACCACGTTGACATCTGCCTGCTCCCCGAAGGGGCGGATTTGGTACCCGGCGCGCTCGAAAATTTCCACCATCGCCTGCGCGTCATACTGGTTCACCTTGCACCCCAGGGTATAAAACGCAACGGTCTTGTCAGGCTTAATCAAGTTTTTTCCTTCTGTTTAAAAGTCCCGGTTCAGCGCCAACGCCATCGCAATGGCGGCGATTCCGGCGGTCTCGGTGCGCAAAATGCGCGGGCCCAGGGTGACAGGCTGTGCACCCGTCTCCGCGACCTCCCCGGCGGTCAAACCGCCCTCCGGCCCGATAACAAGGGCAAGATCCGCTTGCCCCTTCAAGGCGGAAGCCAGTGTCTGCTGCCGCTCGTTTTCATACAGCACCAATGCCAGCGCGTGCCTCTGAAGCCTTGCGGATAATTCCATCGCGGTAATGGGCGCGAGAACCGGCGGGATGATGGCGCGCTCCGACTGCATGGCCGCTTCACGCGCGATTTTATTAAGCCTTTCCAGACGCTTGCCTGCCTGGTCGGGACGGGCTACGCAGCGGGCGAACAGCACCGGTACAATGGCGGCTACACCCAGTTCTGTCGTCTGGCGTACGATCTGGTCCAGCTTGTCGCCCTTGGGCCAGCCTTGGTACAGGGTGATGCGGGTGCGCGCTTCATTGGAAGCAAGTTCATTTAGGATGCGCGCCCTTGCCTGCTGATCGTCCACCTCCAGCCGGGCGTTGAAATGCAAGCCCTGCGCGCTCACGCGGATGATATCCCCCGGGCGCAACCGAAGCACCCGCAGGGCATGGTGGCTGTCTTCCTGTGACAAGCTGATCAAATCCGGTGCGATGCGCTCGCCGAAAAATTTAGGCATGGGCGCTCCCGAACAGCAGCGCTACCCATTCACCCTCCGCCAGGCGATCCGCCAGCACGAAGCCTGCCTGTGAAAAAGCAGTCAGAACATCCTCCTCACGGTCTTTGATGATGCCCGAAGCCAGGAAACAGCCGCTGTCGGAAAGCAGGGGGTGTATGGAGGCTGACAGACTGATCATCACATCAGCCAGAATGTTGGCGCAGATGAAGTCAAAAGGACCTGACAGGCCTTGCGCCAAATCGCCCTGTGCAACGGTAATGATGTGCTCCAGACCGTTTCGGGCGATGTTTTGCCCGGCAGACGTAACGGCAATCGGATCGATGTCCACCGCAGTGACAGACGGACATCCTAATTTGGCCAGCGCGATGGCCAGAATACCCGAGCCTGTGCCAATGTCCAGCGCCGGGCCTTCTTTGTAGTGTTTCTCGATCATTTGCATGCACAGCCGGGTGGTTTCGTGTGCGCCGGTGCCAAAGGCCATGCCCGGATCCATGGAAATGACCAGGTCGCCGGGTTGCTGCTCATAGTGTTTCCAAACCGGGCGGATGACCAGGCGCCGTCCCACCCGCAGGGGCTTGTAATACCGCTTCCAGTTTTCTGCCCAGTCTTCCTCCTGCACGCTGACGGTGGAAAAGAGCAGCTGGCCGGCATCAAAATTTGCCATCTGACCGAGGCGCGCCACTGCCTGCCGGGCGCTTTGCACCTCTTCATCCGAGGCAAACCAGGCTTTGACAGTCACCAGCTCAGGCAGGCTTTCGCACAGGTCCTCGCCATACAGCTCGCCAAAGCCGCTGCCATCATCCGCGACAGGAATGTCCTGCCGGTCTAGGATCTGGGTGCCTTTGGCGCCTGCATCCATCAAAAGCGCACTCAGTGCGTCTGCTGCGCCGCTGACCGTCGTTACACTGACCTGTATCCAATCCATTTCTGGCCTCCTTCGCAAGTGTGAGGCAATTATAGCGCAGCCCCGGCAAAGACGCAATTTAGGACAAATGCAAAAGGGGCTGTAGCAAAATGCAAAGTTTGCTGCAGCCCCTTTTTCATACCCTTTTCTTGCTTGCCCGACTTTAAACAGCCCTGTTTCCCGCAAATGTCGGGAGTTTGCCTTGAATGTGCGTGCCTTAACCAGAACCGCCGCTTGCTGTCGTGGTTTTGGGTCACGCCCTATTCAGTTTTTCTCGTCTTAAGCCGTCAGTTTTTCAAACAACTGCCGCCCCGTCCGATGTTGTTGTATCTTGGCGTGCAGTTTGTTCACGTTGCAGGCCATCGACAGTA
>Ga0123335_1000910_pt1 | contig 49491 bp, 51 predicted proteins | sample BiotimSIPDNA_2_FD_89707 | JGI IMG/M metagenome (GOLD analysis project Ga0123335, IMG submission 89707) | Anaerobic biogas reactor microbial communites from Washington, USA - Biogas_R2 time_0 SIP DNA | ecosystem: Engineered > Bioreactor > Anaerobic > Unclassified | place: Washington, USA...
ACCATCCCAATCGGTTTTAGTGACCTTGCCAATTGCATTTGGAACTGCAACATGCTCAATGTAAACCGGTGCATTGGCAAGCTTGCTTGAGAAGGCTTGCAGCTCCTCAGAAGTGTAGATGTTGTGGTTTCGGCTCATGCCACTGCACATAGCCACGCCCGAATACTCAAGGGCTTACCTGAAAGAGCTTCAAGAACTATGAAAGGCAAAAGAGCAGCTACATGCCCTCTAAGCCGCTTGCATTCTTTACAACCAACGCCATCCTGAGACATCGCAAAAACAAATGGAAGCTACGCATTAATGGCTTGAGAGCCTAAACGCGATACTATCGCAAATACGACATACACAGCTTGGAGGGAATCCTAGCACTAATTTACCAGTAAAAAGATAGCTGCTTCATTAGGGTCAAGAGGTTGTTTGTTTTTTCAGGCTTTACTTTTCTGCCTCAGTAGCTATTTCTTTTTTCTTTACTAGTATTTCCATTTTTGTTGTATTACCGCATTTAGGGCATTTTAGGTACGTCCAGCCTCCGCGGTTTTTGGTTACCCCGTGAGGGCTGAAGAAGTCGGTTAAGAAGGATATTTCAAATTCGTTATCGCATTTTGGGCAGTGATAAGCTGTGGATTTTTTGTGCCACAACACAATCAGGAATAGCCCGGCTGCGACAATCGCCAGCCAAACAAACCAATACGTTACAAGCAGGATAAAGGCGGTAACTGATATGACGGCAACATAGATTCCTATGAAGAGCAGGGATTTTGTCCAGTCGCTTGATTTCAGTTTACGATAAGGTGACATTCTACTCACTTGAAGTTGTTTATGGCCTCGCAGACTTGATCTGGCTGCTTAGAGGAAAAAACAAATATTTTTCCCTCTTTGGGCGCTACCTCTATCGCGTCCCCAAAAGATGTTGTGTACGCGACTGAGCCGTCGGTGCCATATCGAATCCCTATCCCAAAGTAACGCCCAAGATTAGCTTTGGTTCTTTTACAATAAGTTAAGTCATCTATTGAGAAAGATTTCTTGTTGAACATACCATAGACAACCGTGAGTCTGCCGCCGCTTACTTGGATGCGAAGTCCCCGATAATTCCACATTAAAAAACCTATGAACGCTAAAATTCCCCAAGCAATTGCAACCCCAACAAAACTCTCCATCGATAAACCTTCAAAATACAGTATTGTAAAACTAATAAAAACCTCTAAGGAAACAAACATGGCCACTATACCCTTGACCAGTTTTCCCATTGGCACCCATTCGACATAAACACTATTTCTCATGCTCCAGAGATAACCAAACACCCCTTTTATGAATTTTCCAGCAAAACTAAAAATTGGCTGTATTATGGTTAAAAATGCGATATACCTATTAGCGTTTAAGCATAGTATATTGGTGATATGATTAGCAAAGAAGCAATGGTTTACAAGCCATATCGTAATCCCAAAGCAATACTCTATGGGATAATCTTCATAGTAGCCGTTGCAATCCCAATCAGCATTCTTATCTATCTTTTCTTAGAAGGCTCACTGATTTTCACCGTCACACTATCCGCCATTATGCTAGCAGTGCTATTCCTATTTGCGTACCTGACATTTTTTGGCAAAAACCTAAACTATGAATTGTCAACTCAAGAAATCAAAATAAATTTTGGATTACTAAAGAAAAAAATAGCCTGCAACATGATAGCTAATGCTGAAATTGTAGATTTAAAGATAATTTTGCGCATTTTGGCTCATAGTGTTCCCGGCTTTCAATGGGGTTCATTTAAAACAAGCATCGGCAACATCAATGTCTATGCAACTAAACTCAGTGGCGAGTTTGTCGTAATCACCTTGAATGATGGTGAAAAAATAGCTCTATCACCAGCCGAACCTCAACCCTTTCTATGGGCACTCAAAGAGAAAGCTCTGGTAGCAAATTAAAGGCTGGATGTATTTCTATGCAATAATCGTGTCTAGAGTTGCAGAGAATGGCGGATTAAATTTAGCGTTTTAGGGTTTTAGCAAACTCTAAATCTTCACTTGCTCGCTCAAGTTTCTTTCGAGCATTCTTTCTTTTGGTCCAGACGAATATCATTCAGCGGTAGCAAAAACAATTGAGGAAGCTCAGAAACTGGTTGAAGCTGGCTTTGAGTATGTCTGCGATTTCGGATCAACTCTGGTATTTGTCAGCGGAATATTGTTTGCAATACATCTTTTTGTGTTCGGAGCGAAACTCTTGTCTGTTTCTAAAAAAGAAATAAAAAGTTCGATGAGAGCCAAATAAATAATGATTTTGATGACGATTTACATTTTTTGATTGTTTTTATCTGAATCTTTTGAGTGGATTAGATGACTATAAAGATTAATGGCTTTTGCGAGACTCAATTCAAGAAATTAGAGAAAACTTTTCAACAAAATTTTACTAGCGGTCTTGAAGTTGGAGCTTCCATTTCGCTTACAATTAATGGTAAATACGTAATTGACGTATGGGCAGGCCATAAGGATGCCGCCAAGACAAAGCCTTGGGAAAAAAACACAATCGTACCGGTTTTTTCAAGTACTAAGGTGATGAGTAATCTCTGCATCCATATGCTCGTAGATAGGGGTTTGGTCGATTTGGATCAACCTGTAGCCAAATATTGGTCTGAGTTTGCCCAAAATGGAAAAGAAGAATTGCCTATAAAATATCTGCTCAGCCATACGTCCGGTGTTCCTGGTTGGGATTCTCTAATCACCCAACAAGATACTTATAACTGGAACAAGGTCACTGGATTGCTTGCAGCCCAAAAGCCATGGTGGAAGCCAGGAACTGCATGTGGGTACCATAAATTCACTCAAGGTTACATGGTAGGAGAACTCGTTCGTCGAGTTACAGGGAAACCAATCAGGGCATTTTTCACGGAAGAAGTGGCTGAACCCAGCAGAGCCGACTTTCATTTGGGATTACCTATAGAATACGAAGCGCAAGAAGCAGACATCATTCCGATTTTTGCCTCGGACGTCCAAAGTGTGTTGCCTCCACCTGGCACTATCAGTGCAAGAGTACTCACTAATCCAGTTCTAGATCCGGCGCTTTCTTATGTCAAGTCCCGTGAATGGTTAGAAGCTGAGATTCCTTCAGGCAATGGTCATGGAAACGCTCGTTCTATGGCTCGAATCGGAAGCATAATAGCCTGCGGTGGAACATTGGATGGAAAGAAGTATCTATCGTCCACTACTTTAGAGGCAACAGTAAAAGAACAGTTTTATGGGTTAGATTTAGTATTGTTGAGGCCTGTACGCTGGGGGTTAGGTTGGGCACTCCCGTCAGAAGAGGCGCCCTTTACTCCTAATTGGAAAACAAGAAAGGCTTGCGTTGGTCTAGGCGCTGGCGGATCGCTTGTTTTGATGGATCTTGAAAAAAAGTTATGTTTTGCTTATGCGATGAATTCTATGAGCTTGAAGTCTTTTCCTAATGATATCAGAACTGAAAAGATGTGCCGAGTTTTATACGAATGCTTAGACGAGCCACTAATCAAGGATAAATGAAAAAAAGTCTATTCTTTTGACACGATGGCGAAGAACCCAAAGCAGCCATAAAGACCTCCAACTAATCAAACAACTCATCAATAAAGTAGACTCAAAGCCTGACAACCTTCCAGGATTCCAGGAGTCATGGGTTTCACATTTTGTCAGTCTGCGGAAAGAAAGTTGGATTTTACGAGTGATACCTATATGCTAAAAAGGGTTCGATCTTCCCGATTGTACCTTTGAGGGCTCAATTGTAAATTAAAATTGATATTTCGAAAAATTATAAAAATAGTTCAATGCTCCACTGGAGTGGTGGGCTGTTGGGATTTGTTCCTCCCCTCCCCAATCCATATCAGACAATAATCGTTTCTTCGCGGCAACCATCTCTTTTTTCTTTTTTGAGGAGGCGCCTGATTGATAGACCAGTCGCTAAAAGTAGTATACGCCAGAGGCGATGACGCCCAATTACGTGTTTTCATCTACCGAGGACCACTACACATTGGCACAGTTGAAGTAAACTCAAGTAACTGCCTGAAGGTCTTTCGGGGTATTGGAAACACCTCACCTATTCTAGTACAGTATCTTCCAAAGGGAGAAGAGTAGCCGCTATGTTTCCTACTGAACAGGCATATCACTGCTCAGATTGCTCTTTTTGGTGCGGACGCTGCAGTCAGCCCTATATGGCGGGAAGAAGATCCGTTAATCGTCTTGCCTCAAGCGAAGCCTGTTCTGTTATCAGCCGCAGAGACGCCAAAAGGGAGGGCGCTTAATGGAACTAAACCTTACTAAATCTGCGCTCATCGAGTGGTTAACTGATGAACATTGGATTGTTCTAAGCTTCCATGGGGGTTTTGCGGACCATCTTGAGCAACTCTACTTTACGCCTGGAACTCCAAAAAACGATGAACTTGAAATCATGGTTGCGCCGGTACAGATCGCTGGGCTCGAGGGCATAGCTCCATTCTACAGAATTAAAGACACCGTTGAAAACCGCGAATCACTCAGGGCAGCGATGGCAGAGTACACAGAGGAACGCCTGCAAACCTCAGCAGAGCTTGATAGAAACATCCAAGTTTTCCGTCAACAAATCAGGGCAACAATCCTGCCCACCCTCAGGTGATTTTTCTATGGTTGACAGTCAAGATAGAAGTCAAAATAATTCACTTTCAAAGTCCAAAGTCAAATTTGACTTCTCTACCGTACGATCCCGCGTCCTACCCATACTAAAAGGCATAGAGGTCCAAATGTACCCTGCCAAGATAGGCCGCGCCCGAGGATGGAGCAAACAACACGTCGATTATTATGTAAAAAAGATAGAAAAAGCAGGCCTAATCCGCAGACTGAAGCGCAGTAACTTTGTAGATTACGAGTTGACCGAGAAAGGTCAAAACTTTCTCATATCATGTGAGGGAGTGCTGTTTAGCAGCGGCGTCTTTCGTTTGCATCGGTGTTTTTTCAAGTTCCCGGTTCTGCGGGAGGGGGTTTATCCGATGGGGGATTTTAAGCGGATAGAATTGGTGAATTGGACGGCTCTTTTGGGTTTGGAGCAGGGAGTCAAGGTTAGGCATACGACGACGTCATGGATTGTTCATGTCGAGACGTTGTATGGTCGTAGTCCTGGTGAGCTTGTGACTTTGGCTAAAAACTTAGCTGACAGAGTTGCAAAAGGATTATCCAATAAGTATGGTTGCGTTTTGGGCGAGGGGCAGATTAACAAGCGTCATGAGTTGGGAGTCGATGATCCAGTTGCCAAACTGCTAAACCGCTACTTTACAGTGAGTACACCTAAGCGGGTTATAGATGACAGCCCGGGAGAAGACGAAGGCGAGCTTGACCATCTTGGGAGAGATGCTGCCGTCGAGTATTTGCTGATGCCGGAGCGAGTTAAGAAGTTAGAGGGGCAGATGGGCAATGTCCTCTGTGATTTGGAGAAAATCTCAGGCAGCCTATCAAAACTAGACAAGATGGGCTATGACATAGCAAAGGTTGCTGATGTCCTCTGCAAGCTTGCAGATTCTGGCAGTAGCCCAGACGTCGCTAAGGCTTCAACTGATGGAGGTAACAGCTATGTCTCTTAGGCTTCTTGGTATGGTTTTGGTAGTGAAAACCTGTTCAAAAGCACTTTCACCACTATGTCAAGGGCATGGGAAAAGTCCATGCTTTTTGGAAGTTGCTTTTCTACGGTTGCTTGGTGTAGATTACCGAGGGCTAAAAGTAGCGTGCTTTGATGGAGCGAAAACCTTGGAGTGTGCATTTTGACATGGAAGCAAACGATGAATCCATTCAAAACACAGCTAATTCAGCCCAAAAAGATGCAAAAAAGAAGCGTAGCCAAGCCGATAAGGTTGGAAAACTCAAGTATCTGCTTGCAAAGGATAAGAAACTCGACCGTGACATTGCCGAAATAAAGCTCTTGCTTAAAGTTATCTTCGCTGGCTTGAAAGACTCCCTGCACTTTGAGAAGTCGATAATTGAAGAGGCAGCCTGCCAAGACGAGGTTGACAAAGCCATTCTGCAGCTATTGTTTGAAGCAGGCGCTCCCGGATTACTACCTAAAGAAATAGCCGCCAAGCTTGCTGAATTCAAGATTGCACGGCATCAAGTAACTCGCAGGATCGTTCGCATGAATAAGCGGTTAGCTAAGGAATTGGATTCTGAAGTTGTTGAGCGGCGGGGTTGGTGCTGGGCTATGACGAGGTTCGGTGTAGACGCTTATGGAGCATCGGAGAAGGACTTGCTAGCCGAAGGCTTGACCGTGTATAGAGCTGAGGGGACATAACTTATGGCGTTGACAGATCGAGAGCGGCAGATTCTGCGGTTACATGCTGATGGGTTGAGCGACTATAAGATCGCACGAAAATTAAAAATGGAGACGCCAAATGTCACTCGTTCAAGAAATAACGCTCTTAAGAAGCTTAGGTGCGCAAAGGCTGATTTAGAATTTGCAAACAGTCTCACAATACATGGATCTCGCAAGCAATAACAAAAGTGTTTAGTCTTGGAATAATCCTAAGGATTTATCTGTATTAAAAAACGTTAGCTCCTAACCCTTACTCGAGGCTGAATGAATCTCATTTTAGCCTTACTGTTCAAGAAGTGATTTCCAAGGACCATTTGGTTAAAAAAAGAAGGGAGAATTATTTTCTCTTTCTTTTTATTCTGACGACGGTGAAAGTAATTACGGACAATAGCGTAGCTAGAATGACAGTAGCCAAAATGATGGTGAGATTATCTCTTATCACTTCGTTTTGTCTTGCGTTGATAGTATTTGAAGGATTAGTTGGCAATGTCTCGGATTGCTCAGTATCGCTGCTGTAGCTGCTAGGTTCTGGACCGCCATAACCCATCGTCTTACAGGATATAACTTGTCCATCGTCTGCCCAGACCATTACCTCGATGTAGTAGATGGAACCTGGATATACTTCATTTAAGGGCAAATCAATGACCCAGCATGGGTAATATTCGGAGGGATTGAATCTTACGTTCGCTTTTAATTCTGCTTGGATTTTGTCTTTTACGATCGTCAAGTTTCCAACTTTCGTGCCGTTGTAATTGTATGAGAAACCATCTGCTTGTTTTAGGGCCATGGATATGGCTTCTTCTTTAGCTATGTTTACTTTTGAGGAGCCGATTGTAATGTAGCTTCTGCTGTCAAAGAAATCAAGGAAGGTGCCGTTTATATATTCTAGGACTAGTTGGCTATAGTCTACGCCGTTTTGAGTTCTCACCCAGCAAATAGAGGTAATATCGGAGGCAGTTCTGATTTCAATTCTTAAATTGTCGGTTGTCTTACTTTCGTTTGCATTTAGGTTAACAGTTGTCAGCATACTTTTCATAGTATTTAATTCGTTATCTTTCGAAAAATTGTTATAGCTATCAAGAAAAATTGACGCTGCTTCGGATGTGTCAGCGGATAGCGGCTTGTTGCTGTAAGCAATTCCTGAGTCTACTTTTAAGCTGCAAGACCTTAGCGTTGAATTAACATAGCTGAAGGATACTCTGAGGTCACTGTACACTTCTGTTTTCGTATCCCAATTGATTAATTCGTATACTTCGTTTGTCTGAATGTAGCCTAGCTTTCCGATTGGGTTGTCATCTGTCGTGTAATCCCGGACTTTGGATGAAATCAATGTGATTTCGTATCTGTCAATGTCAAGCCCAACTACGTTTTTTAAAAAATTCATAGACTTGTTATTAGCAAAGGAAGGCGCTGATGTTGGGTTGATGGGGTTGGTGGAATTTGAGGTAGATGCTGATGCTTGTGTGATCGACGAGATCAGGAATACCAAAGCACTAAGTAAAGCAAGTGTATATTTGATTTTTAGGTTTTTTTTCATTGTGTTCACCTTGGTAGTTGGTAACTCCAGTCACCATATACGCGCATTCTGGAATCAGAATAGTCGCCTATCCAGGGGTTCCAAACGCCTACACCGTTTCTCAGGTCAGATGAAGTGTAACTACAGCTGTTTACGTCCCATGAAGCGTCGTTTAGAGCATCCTGAATTGTGTATCCTGGTGTTAGTGCGTAATCAAAGAACAGATAAACAAAGTGTCCGTAGTTGAATGGGTAGGTTTCTGCAGCTTGCGTGTACCATGGGGAAATGTAATCGAAGGAAATAAAGACGTGGTCTGCTCCAGCGCCGCTACCTTCTAATGCTAAATTGGTGCTTGCATCTTCAATGTCCATCCATGAACTAGCTAGTCCCCAGCTATGGTCTTCGATATCACCGAGCCACGTAGAATCGCCATGCATGCATGCCCAGAGAAAAACAAAATCGTGTGTTCCTCGCCATTTATTCCCATCACTTTTTCCTTCGTTGACGTTGTAATGCAGATAGTGGTCCGTTATTACGCCTATGGGCTGAACGCTATATCCTTCGTTATCTACGACACCGCGATGGTAGAATGTGCAGCCAGGTATTCCACAGATTCCTTGTTGCTGCGTCTTCCAGTAGTGCCCTTTATAATAGATTGCAGAGAAATCATAGTACGTTTCGCTGTATTGAACGCTGCTATAAACAGTATCTGGTTGTGTAGTAGCCCAATAGTTTTCTAAGTAGGGATATTTAGATGTGGCAGAAAACAGGTCGTAAATATAGTCTGAGATGTCACCTGATGTTTGTTCTTCATCTTGGCCGCCTGAGTCATCATCATAGTCTTGGGTTCCCCAATGTACAAACGTTGGTTTTCTGAGTAAGCCATAGTCATAGTAGCCGCTTGTCTTTTCCATAAAAACGTTTTCATAGGTTGTAAAATGGTATTCGTTCAGCACATTGTTGTTTGAGTCTAAGACCCTAAGATAATCAACTTCTAAGCCAGTTGTATCTGCAATCCAATAGTCAACGGCTCGAATCATTACTGTTATAACGTTACTGGAAAAACCCGACAAACTTAAGGTTGCTGATGTATCCGTTCTCCAGTTTACCCAACCGCCGTTGCTTGTAGCGCCGTAGGAGCATGCGGTAAGATAAGTATAGTCTGTCACTGGGTGTTGAGCGTCGTTTTGGGTTCTGAATTCACCTGAGTTCTCTAGATGCCTATTGTTGTCATGGTTAACTACGAATAATTCGGCAAGAGTATAATAGCTACCACTCCAGTCATCATACCAACGCCAAGATATTTGCAGCTTTTTTCCGTCTAAGTAGCTTCTCTCAAATGGAATCATTATGTATGCGTCACCTAACCCACCGTCGTTTGACATGAGTTGTACTACTGAACTGGATGATTTGCTAACGGTATACGCTGGGTTATAGGCACTCCATTGTTTGTATTCTTTTATTGCTCCAACGTCGTACAGAGTTGTAGGAGCAGCACTAGCAGGCAATATATTCATAAAAAATGGTGTTGACAGAAGCAAAAGCAATAGCAGACTTGTTATAAGTTGTTTATACATAATTCTATCTCCGTTGTATGGAGCTAAGGTTATAGCCCCTAAGAAGGGTTTGATTATTTAGCTTTATAAGACTTATCTAAATTGCCAGCCTGAGGGAAAGTCTCTATGTTGGTCGCTAACTCTGTAATACCTTTAAATTTAAAATGTTGCGCTCATTTCCATGGTCGCATTATCTGATCGCATAACGCTACCTAAATTAACTGACGGAAATCAGAGTTCCATTTAATCGTAGTAAAGGTTATCCTGTTTGAGATATTATCGTGTTTAGGCTCTCAAGCCATTAAAGCATAGCTTCGGTATTTTTTACGATTGAGTTATGTCTTCAGATGCCATTGGCTGTAAGGATTGTAAACGGGTTAGGGAGCATGTAGCTTCACTGTTACCCTTCAAAGTAATAGAATCAACCCAAGGTAAACCGCTGCGGATCGGCGGTGTTGCTATGGCTGCGGGTATGTCTCGCAACTTTAACGTTTACACGCCAGAAGAACTCGCGGTTTTTGCCGAAAAGCTGGTTAATGCTCCCGTCTACATTGAGCACGTCACTGCAGAGACGGCAGCAGGAAAAGTGACAAAATGCAACTATGATGCGGCTAGCCGAAGTTTGCTCTATGAGGCAGAGATTTACGACCAAGCAATAGCGGATAAAGTACGAAATGGCCTGATCCAGCACGTTAGCGTCGGTGCAGACTATAGCTTACTTGATGTCGTCGATGCGAAGGTGCCGCATGGTCTTTTCAATCCAGAGTTATCCCTTGTAGCAGTTCCAGGTATTCCTGAAACTAACATTAAAGTTTTAGAAAAAGTCGAAGACAAACAGTTAAAAGAAAAGCTCGCCCAAACCGAAGGTAAACTTTCTGAAGCCGAAAAAACAATTGAAGACCTGCGCAAACAAGTGCCCGGCGGCGGCTTACTCAAGAATCCGCCTAAAATGATGGCGGTCTCAGAACATGTCACCGTTCTTGAAGGTCTTCTTCCTCCGCTTGTTGTTGAGCGGTCAAGTATGGGCATGCAAAGACAAGCCCAAGCAGTCCGAGCCGCACTCTTTAGGGCAAAAGAGCGGCTAGCCGGAGGCTAATAGGTTATGCTCACTTTTGTGGGGCTAGTAAGCCAAGGACGAACTTGGCCCAACGCAAACAGGTTTTGGATAAAATTAAATGACTGATAAAACAGGAAAGCCTTGGATGGCTGCAGGAGAAACCGACGACCCCAACTCGCTCATTGAAAGCTATGAAGCAGAAGGCGCAATAACAAAGGGTTCACCGGTGGAATTGACAAATGATGGCAAAGTCAGTGCTACCGCAACCACATGGTATGGCTTTGGCATTGCTGTAAAATCAGCAGTTGACGGCGAACAAGTACCAATTCTAAGACGCGGCCGGGTCAAAGTAGTTGCTAATGGAGCATTAACCGCTGCAGGAGTCGCAGTTCGCAACGGCGGAAACGGCAAAGTAACGGAACTAAACGACCAAGCAATCGACGAAAGCGGAGAAGCAAGCTACACCATCTACATGAGTCGCAAACTTGGAAAAGCACTGCAGAAAGCAGACGCAGACGGCGACTTGATCTTCATCGAAGCAGGTGCTTAGCATGAAGCCACGACTCTTTGAAGCAGTAATGACCGACAAAACCGCTACTGACGGGTCAGCACGTCAACTCTACGAAAACCTCACGCCTAAGATGAATTCGCATCCCTTCATGAAACGCTATACCGAAGTAGGCATAAAAGAAGGCCTCTTTAGCGACTCCACCGGCGCACTAGGACAGATGCATAACACGCTAGTACAAGCAGCACAGCCAAACCTCATCGGCAGAAGCATCATAACCGTTCTACCAACCACAGAACAAATGGAGCGCTTCCCACTCGACGAAAACGCAGTCGCATACCGATATGCCGAAGGCACAGTAACACGTCTAAGCGGCAAAAAAAGCAGCACAGTTGACATCTACACAAACATACTAGCCGAAGCCAGCGAGGAATGGACTAAGGAATTCACTGAAGACGCCACCTGGAACGTCATGAATAACATGATAGAAAAAGTCGGCAGAGCACTCGCCAAAAACGAGACAGAACAAATTCTCGCGCTTTATGCGGCAGTTAGTAGCGCTGACTTAGCCGGCGGAGCAGAAGTACCCGGAGGCAACGCACCTTTGAACTGGGCTGGGTTGCTTTCAGTGCACAATGCTGTAGAAGGAGAGGACTGGAACCCAACCGTTCTACCATGCAACACCATGCAAAAACACCAACTGCTAAACGATGAAAAGTTTGTCAACTCGGTGTATTTGCCAAGTGATGAAACTGATGTATCTCAGGGTAGCATCGGCAATGTTCTAAACATGAAGGTCCAACCCTCTACGCTTGTACCAAACGGAACCGCTTATGCAATCGATACACGAGTTGCCGCTGTAATGCTGCTCCGCCGAGACGTAACAGTCGAAGACTGGGTGGACGTAAAGAACGGCAAATATGGCGTCCGCGCTACAACACGCTTCGGCTTAGGCATCCTACGATCCAAGGCTATTGCCAGAATGACAAACATCAAGCAAACCATAACCTAACAGGGCTTGCTTGCATTTTCTTTTCCCTCTTTTTTGGGATCCATAAAGTTGGTGGCAACATGGGTGATATAACTGACCGATTAGAAGTAGCAGAAGGAATCCTCAAAACCCTTAGCTATGCACCTATGCGTCGAACCGCCCTTGAGAAAAAAGTATTCCGAACAAAAGATATCTCATATTCTTGCTTCTCAGCTATGTTTGCGTTTCTCGTTTGCGATGGAGACATCGAAAAAGTCACAGCCGAAAAAACAGCGCCCTACAAACTAACAGAAAAAGGCAAAAAATTCTTGGAATGGAGGGCTAAACTGTAAGCCAAATCTACCACAAAATCAAAGAAGCCCTAAGCTTTACCCAACCCTCGGCAGGCGTGGCTGCTCCAAACGGCACAGTGTTCTATGAGACCTCAGAAATACCGCTAGCTGACGTCATGAAGCTCTATGACCGCGATCCCACGTGTAAAAGCAGCGTTGATTTGCTAGCTGCAAGTGCGGTTAAAAGATTCTATACTACCTGCGCTCCTGGGCAAGAAAAAGCCAAAGACGCAGTGGATAACTTTTGTGAAGAGGTAAACTTGGATGGTCTTCTGCATGATATGGCTGTTCGATTGATAGCTTGTGGGAATGAATTCTGGTTGAGGCTAACACCGGATAAACTTTCAGAGCTTGTCCGAATGCCGATTGATTCTATTGATAAAATCAAGTTATCAAGTGTTCAAGGCTTAAAAATCCCCTATAAGGTTGAAAATTACCAACTTAGAACTACCTATCGAGTGGGTAATAGTAACGGAGACTTGGTACCACAAGCAGTTCTTCACTGGAACGTTAATCAAAACTACAACTCAGGGTACGGTACAGGGCTGCTGCAGGTGCTTCTGCATACCTTGACCGTGAATAATGATAAGAGGCCTGCGTTTGCTTGGATGAAAGCCAAAATTGAGAAAATCCTACCGAGCATCTTTGTCAAGTATGCAGGTCCTGATGTTGTTGTCCAAGCCGAGGGCATGAAAGATGAGTCCTTTAAAAAGTATGAAAATGCTATCAAGAATCGACCTGAAGAGGGCCAATGGCTCTTTAGTGGCGCCAAAAACGTCAGCGTCAACCCCGTGTCGATCGATCCTCGGGCGCGTTTTGAGTACTACATCGATCACATAGTCAACCAATTCTATCTTGGCTGCGAAACACCCCTGCCTCGACTTTTTAGTACACCCGGGTTTACTGAAGCTTCAGCCAAAGCAGCCCTTGAGTTACAAGACATGCTAATCGACCCAATCCAGCGCATGGTCAAACGCAGAGTCGAGCGCGAGATATTTGCAGTCATAGAAAAGCAAAATGGCTTCGACCCAGTAAAAGGTCAGGTCAGGCTCAATTGGGGCACCGTTGATACCCCTGAGATTTCGGCTTCTGATTTAATCTCTGCTGCTGACAAGAACCTCATTAGGCCTGATGAGTTTCGAAAGAACGCCGTCAAAATTTTAGGTTGGGAGCTCTGGGATGATAATTCAAAGTCACCGACTGCAACAAAGGGAGGTGATTGACTACGGATTATGCAACCATGGGGTTAATTATTACAACCATTCTCACAGTAGCGGCGTCCTCTTTTGGCGTGAAGTACAAAGCAGGTAAAGATAAGACGCAAAAACTTCTAAGTGATGTTATCACTGCCGTGCAAGATGACACAGTATCTGAGGATGAATGCCAAAGAATCGCTGCTGACGCCAAAGCTTTCCTTGAGAAATAAGGAAACGCTCTAAGTCATATATGGCGTTAAAGCGCCTGTCCTTCTAATTTTTTGTTTCTTTGGTATTTATCGTTAATTCTTCGGGCAATGTCTGGATTGATTCTCTCAAGTACAGTTATGCCTAGAAGACCGAAGAAGACTATGGCGAAAACTTGCATACCAAAATCCGGTGGAAAACTACCTCCAAAAGCCGAAGCATAACTGGAAATGGACTCAACCGGTATTGCTACAGAAATCCAGTAACGTACCCCAATATACCCTGCAATACAGAATGCGACTGTGAGCAGTGATAGCTGCAGTTTGGTTCTCGCAATTTGGAGTTTATGGTGCCGATATTGATGTGTTGTTTTAAGTTGTTGTGAGGGAGCATGCTGATTTGGGTGTTGGAGTGGCTGATGCATGCGCTGTTTGTTTTGAATTAGAAGAGGTAATTCTTTTTCTTCTTCTTGCTGTTGTTGCATGTTTAAGCCCTCTTTTGCTTGGTTATATTATGGGCGTTGAGGTTTTTAAAAATTAAGTTTGGTTTTCGACTATTAGCATGAAAAAGAAAAAAGTGAATAAGGGATTGTTTTCAAGCGAATGCGCGAGGTTCTTGGAATATTGGGACTTCTACGATGCTGTCAATGCTAAAGTTTGAGCCGTATCTGCCTGCAGGTGTCTGCTGGAAGAATGTTAATGTGTCGAATTGTGTGTACCATGTGGCTGTGAATCGTGTCCATTGCTGGTTAGTCCATGAGACTTGTCCGCTCCAGAAGCATGAGCCTGTGCTGATTGATGGTGTGTAACCGTTCATGCTGACTGTGCCGCCTGATACCATGCCTTGCATTAGCCAAAGGTTGCTTGGATAGTTAGCCCAAACGTAACTGAATACGTATAGGTCACCTGCGTATGCCCATGGGTTAGGTGTCCATCTGTTGTCGCTGTAAGGAACTTCAGGGATTGTTACTTGTAGGTATGATGTGTCGTATGCACTGTAGCCAGTCATGTATCCCCATGTCCAGTCCTGTCCGCCGACTACGTTGCTGCCATAATCTATTCTGCCGTTACCGTAGCATCCGCCGCTGATTGTAAGTGCGTTCGCGAATCTTTGCATTTCGCCGTGTCCGACTGCCCAGCTGCCGAAGTATGGGTTTTCTTCCTCCCACATGTGGAAGTCTGTGCATCCGATTAATTGCTCTGTTCCTGTGCCTGCCATGATTGATTTGATTTCGATTCTGTAGACTACTACGCGATTCCAGTTTTCCCATGTGCCTGCGTAACTTGGGTTGCTACCTCCTTGAAGGTACCATGTGCCTGTTGCGCAGAGTTCGCCGAGTGTCATTGATTGTGAGAATGTTGGTGTCCAGTCTGATGGTCCTTCCCAGTATACGTCGTTGCCGATGCTTTGAGTTGCAATCCATCTAACTTCGCTTTGTGCAATTGTGCCATCAACGTTGTAGCAGGTTACTTGTCTGAGTAGGCGTGCTTCCCAGTGCTGTAATGCGTGTCCGCCTGATGCGTCCATTGTTGTTGAAACGTATGCTGTGCTGTCTCTGCCCCATGTGTCTTCGCCCATGTAATCATCTGTGTCAATGTTGATTGTTAATCCCCATGTGCTTAATGCAGTCATTGTGTCTTTGCCGTCTTTGGTTTTATCTGGGATTTGCCTATGGATTGTTGTTGAGCCGTTTGCGAGGTGCGCTTGCTGTGGTACGAGGCGTGTTTTATTGTTGTCGTTTTGAGTTACGCTTGGCGCATTTCTAAGTACATCCATTGAGACGTATGGTCTGCCGTCAACATAGTAGACGCCGGATGGCTGTGTTTGCGCTGTTTGTGCCGAAGCTGGATTTATGCCCAGTGCGGCAAAGGTTGAAATTAACATCACCGCTAACAGGGTGATGGAGATTGCTTTTTGAAGGGTTCTCGTTTTTTAATCGCTCCTTTTTGCTCTGCCTTCGCTTTCCTGCAAACGCTGAAATAGATTCGCGGCGATTCGGCATGGGTTAAAAAAAGCTAATAGATTTCAAGCAGTGTTTTTCTCAAGTGATTTTTCAGTAAATGTTTTTCCACAAGAATGCTTTTTGGGAGTTTTCCTAAACTTTCCTTTTTAGGGTCTCTCAGTTGGTTGAATACTGTGCGTTGGCTGATGTGAAGTATGTTCTGCATATTGATGCAGCGGAGACCAGCGAAGATTCAGAAATAGCTGGTTGTATAGCAACGGGTGGGGGCTTGATTGATGGGTTCTTGAAAACAAAGACTTTGACCGTGCCAACCATTGTTCCTCTGCTCATCAAGTTTGCTAGTAGCAATTTTGCGGCTTGGGCTTATCGTCGAATCCGCGATCCTCAAAGTGCACAGGGTTTCTGGAATGACGCTGTGGCTTTCTTGCAAGCCTACATTGATGCCGAGGCGTCGCCTTATGTGGGGAACGCATAGCCGTGCTTAAAACGCTTGTTTATCATGTTAGCGAAAAGACTTCACCCGAGTTTATGGTGCACATGCCAAGCGTTCGTGCGGTTTATGATCAAATTCTTGCCGTTAACGAGGGTAAAGTTCCGGAGGTTTTGTTGCTTCCCGAATATAACGCACATGCAGTTTGGGGAGACGAAGCTAGCTGGATAATCTCCAACTTTCAAGGCATACAGGTAATGATTGATTGCGCTGGCGGCTGGGAACACCACGTCACACCCGAAGAACTTACGGAGTTGATTGCGGCAGGGGTTGAGGTGCGCTGGATTCGCATAGCTGAACTCGTAAGCTACTATGAGGAATGGCTGCATCAACCCTTCCCAGACGAGTATGTCATTGAGCTTTTGCAGTTCTGCAAAGATCATGGCATCAAGGTCTATTTCTGCGAATGGAAAATATCAGCCTTCGATAAAGTGCTTCAAGTAATCGCTGGATACGAGGACTTTGTTACTATTGGGTTCAAAACTAATTCAGGGGACATGGAACCCGCTGCGGCATTCAAGTATCTGGTTGACAAACTAAGAACCACTTCGCCTTACCCGGAGCATTGGGGCGCCACAGTTGAGAGCTGGTATTGGGAAACCCGCCATCGCGGCTTATCAGCGCATCCAGAAGCAAACGTCTGGGAACCCAATAACATGCCAATCAGCTTCATGGTATGCCACGCCCAAGAAGCCGTCAACATGCCGTCAGTATGGTACAGCGGCGCAGAACTACTGCAGTTTGAGGCCTACTGGTGGTTCTTTGAGCACACCACTGGCAAGCCCCGTGAGAGCCTTCGCATCATCCATCGATTCTTGAACTCTCAGGTTACCGTTGAGCCAAACAGCACAGTCATATTAGAGACACTAAAGGCAGAATGGATTGGTGGACCCACAAGAACTGAGATTGCTTGGCTAGACGGTCGATCCTCAACCGTTGCTGATTGGGATATTCAGCCTTCCAAGCATGACTTCAAAAACATGCCCCAAAAATATGCAATCAGCTGCTACAGCATAAGCGAAGGAGGTAATCGCTGGATACGAACCGAAACCATAGCGGTTGAAATCTTGGTCAAAGTTCTCGGAACAACTTTTGATAAAGCGTGTTTTGCCCGGGAGCGAATGCGTGTTGAGGTTGAGCGTATTGTGTATCTCTATAGTAGGCTTGGTCCGCTTTGGGATCCTGGCACCGGTATTGGTCATCGCAGAGTAATCCCTGGCCTAATTGATGTAGCAGTGACTCAGACGTCTAACAAAACTGATGACTCGACTTTTGCAAGAGTTACGGTTCATGTCAAGTGCAGTTACTTCCCAAGAAAACTATGGGTATCATAATAGGAGAAAAACGAAGTGACAATCTATTGTGGAGCACAGTCAACAATCAACTACTTGGTGGATGATTACTTAGGCGCACCCCTGCCAGTCAACCCGGCGTTTAAAACTCTAACCGCTGATGACATTGAGCCAAGCATTGACCCCTCGTTAGTTAAAATTAGAGGATGTGGCACAAGAGACCTCATAGCCCTAAAGCGGGGCTTACTGAAAGCCGACCTAAAAGTGTCCTATCCGCTTCCATCGGATGATATTATGAATTTTGTGCATCATGTTGTGGATTGCTTCTCATTAACTGTTAGTGTGCTGGATGAGCAACCGGGCGAGTTAGTGGATTTGCTTTATTTCGGGAGCCGAATTGACAAAGCCACAATCTCATGCTCCATCGAAGATGTACTGCGTGCGGACTGCGATTTAATGTCCCAAGACGTGACAGGATCGGCGGCTAAACCAGAAGGAGCAACCTATGACCTGCAAAGTGGGGCTATTTCGTGGGCAGACGTCGCCGTCCTAAAAGGCAACGCAGACGGCTCAAATCTAACTCCCTTTGAAGTGACCACTGACTGGAAATTTACGATCGCAAATAACCTCAAACGAGTGGGCGTGATTCGAGCTAGCAATCCAACAAAGCCCAAATACATCGTACCACGACAACGCGACCTATCAGGAGAGCTGACATGCACTTTTGAAAACAAAGACCAGTACTACGCAGCCGCCGATGGCGCCTTTAGCCTCAAATTCGACTTGAGCGCTGGAAAATATTTCCTCTTCAAGAATTGTCAGTGGTCAAACGTAAGCTCCGTACGAAGGCCAGAGGACATAGTCTCCATGAAGTTAGCATTCACCGCTGAAACATTCAGCGACAGCGAGGTATAGAAATGAACAGCGAAGCTTTACAACTAAAAGACGAGTTCGGCGCAGAATTTGCCGGTAGGTATCTCTTCAAAGAGATAACTTGGGCAAAACGCAACCGCATTATCCAAAAGAACACCAAGTACAACAACCTATCCGGCGAGGTAGTGAGCAGCGACTTTATCGCCATCCAAGCAGAAACCATCATTGCCTCCTTGCATGGTCAACCAGAAACCAAACCCATAACACTTCAGAAGCTTCTGGGCGAAGAAGACGGCATTCCAATCGAGCTGGGCGAGCTTTTCTCGAAAGTTGTTAATCGGCTTAATGGATTGTCTCATGAGGATTTGCGTTTTTTATTAGCGCAATTAAGCGAGGAAGACCGAACCCAGCTCTTAGCGAGTTTAGGCTATGCAAAGAATTCGGCTGGACCATTACCCAACTCCGACGCCAACCCGCCAAAACAGTCCAGTCCTTCATAGTGATCATAAACGAAATTGACGCCCAAATTGAAGAGGAAAAACGCAAAGTTGAGAGGGAGACAAAAAAACGGTAGAAGTATCCTGTGACGTCAGAGGATTAATCGAGCTTCAAGATGCAATGCTTAGACTTGACCCTACACTGCAGCAAGAAGTAAATCGATATCTTATCCTATGGGCGGGGGAAGTTAAGGCGCTAGCTCAGCAGCTGGTGCCAGTAAAAACAGGCTACCTGCAGAGCTCAATCTATGCGGTTGTCAAAGACTGGGTCGTAAGCGTAGGCGCAGAGGCTACCTATGCCTACTTTGTTGAAGCAGGCACTAAAAACATGAAGGCACAACCTTACCTGATACCGGCACTTGAGCAGTACCTGCCCCAGCTAGAGCAAATGATTCTATCAGCTATTGATGCGGCAAAAATGGAGGCTGGTCTCTCTTGAGTATGCGCCAGATCAGCATAGCAGTTAACGCCGAGAACAGAGCATCATCAGTCTTCCGATCCATAGCCTCAGACGTCGTTAGCTTAGGGTTTTCTTTTGGGGCGCTTGATTCCCAAGTAGGCCGTACCGTCATGCAGGTCTTCTCGCTGATTAGGGTTTTTACCTCAGTCAAAGCCATAATCGCAACCACAACTGCAACCCAAACCGCCCATAACATCGCTGCATCAGCCGGCGCTGGAGTACAAAGCACACTAGCCATATCAACCACTGGTGCCATGACAGCCCAAGTAGCACAAAACACAGCCACCCAAACAGGAATCATCTCCCAAACCCTGCATGCAATCCGATTAGGGATTTCCTCAGCTGCTCACGCCGTATATAGCGCAGCCGCATGGATTTCAACCGCCGCCCAAAATGCGCTAAACATTAGCTACGCAACCTTTCTCGCATTAACGGGGGTAGGCATTGCCGTTATCGCCGCTGCAACCGTCGCAATGTTCTCCTTTGCTAAAAGCATGGATTCAGCAACCAGCAGCGTAAAGACATTCAACGCAACCAACCTTTCCACACCACAACATGTAAGGAGCATAACCAGAGCCGGCGAAGAATCGACTAACTCCTTGAGTGGCAGTTTTAGCGGTACCGCATCACTCAGAAAAGGCCTTGAATCCCCATGACACAATTCGCCATCTACTGCAAAGACACCGACGGCAACCCCTTAGCAGGGGTCCATGTTAGACTAATCGAACAGGCACCATTAAGCGTGAGCGAATACGAGGCGGGAGATACCAACACCGATGGGTTATATGTAACAAGCGATTTGCCGTTTCCTACACCTAACGGCGGCTACTGGTACATGATTTGGGCAGAATACTGGAGCGCCACAGACACTGGGATAGGCGGCTTAACAGCAGACACACAACAACAAGTCACTGTCCTTCTAAACTTATACTCAGGCCAAGGCCAATCCGGCGGTTCAGGCCAGAAAACCTTAACGATCAATGCTAATCCAGCCGAATGTAACCACGTTATCGCTATTAACGTTGGTCAACAAACATCTGAAGTATTCGCTAGCTTCCCAGCTACATTCAATTTCAACCCTGAGGACCAGATAAACATTGAAGCGTTTCCTCAATCTGGGTATAGTTTTGATGGTTGGGGTCAAGGAATAAGCGATAACCCCTATGTCTGGTACCCGGGAGATGACGTAACAGTTAATGCAGCGTTCCACTGGGTGGGCTTATCCTCCTTTAGCACCGAGCAAGTCATCAATGTGCCTAAACCAATCGTTGTATTTGGCAACATCTTTGTTCCTGAAACAGACATCGTAGAATGCAAAGTACACTTGGGTGCAACTAAAGAGGTGAGCAGTTTTGAGGTTAAGCTTCAGAATTGGGGTAGAAAGTACTCACAATCTGGCTGGTTACCCATCCAACTGGGGGCATCCGGCGGAATAGGTATTTGCCGAATCCCCTACAACCCAAACGTGCGCCCAATGATTTCGCTTAAAGTTGAGCACATAGAATACCAATCCACCGACACCGAAACCTATGCGCTAATAAGCGGTAGATGTTGGGGAGAGCGCCTATTTCGAAGAACAGTTACCAAAAAATACCTCAACTGCAAAGGCGAAACTATAGTCAAGGACCTGCTTGACAATTACGTGGGGCTAAGCCATACTCGGAACGGTTACGAGCTGGTCGAGAACACAAGCACAACTTATACAGAACTTGATTACAGTGACACGCCAGTTTGGGATATACTGCAGTATATTGCAGAGTCAGCCGATTACAATGGCGTAATCGGGTTTGATTTCAGGGTTGCCCCGGACGGGCGATTTGAGTTTTTCCGCAAAAACAGCCGAAGCGTAGTCTGCGATCTGACCGATAGCATAGAGGAGAGCGATTACAGCAAAGACATCTCAGCCGTAAGAAACAAGATTACGATTTATGGGGCACCCGATAAGAGCTACCCGTTATCAAAAGAGGGATGGACAGAGGCGCTATCTTGCGGAGACGGCACATGGACAGCAACCATAGGCGAAGTAAGCCTTGACATTACCAAGTCAGCGGCAGGAACCAGCTGCATCAAAGTAAATGTAGCCAATAACTATGCCGCATCAATGCGCTTTACATTCAACGCTGGAAAAGAAGCCGACGCAGAATCCTATCCAGAAATCGATTTCTTCTCCAACCTTGAAACAGCATTTAGAGGCACAATAAATCTGGTGCTATTCGACGACTTTAACCGCTCAGCTGGCTACGCGCTAACGGTCTCAGCGGATTTAGATTGGCATCAAAACAGCGTTGGTACGGGGTCAAAGAATGCTGATAAATGGGTAGTCTCAGCGGATTTTAATTGGGCTAAAATTAGAATGGTTCAAATCAGCTGCCCCTTTAACGGCGTTGGCTCAGGAAGCTTCTGGGTTGACGTACTTTACTTCGGTGGAAAGCGCTACAGCAATACAGTAGAAAACGCTGTAAGTGAAAATCTCTATGGCCTACGGGAATACGTGGACATAGACGAGGAATTATACAGCGACAACGAATGCGCCCTTAGAGCCCAAGCGTTACTAAAACACATGAAAGACCCAGCAGAGCGTCTAACGGTTAAGAGCACAGTGATTGATTACGGGGCAACGTTAATTCTGGCAGGCGACAAAGTCCACGCCGAGCTACCAAACGAAAATGTAGACGGAGACTTCCGAGTCATTAGCGCTGAGTATTCTGTCGATGGCGAAACACAAGAACTTGAGATAACTCTTGAGCTTGGCAGAGAAACTGTCTTGCTAGCTGACTATATGTATGCACTGAAGTCAAAAATCAATAAGGTAAACAGGTTAAAGGTAGCCACCTAAAGTAAGGCGGTACCTTTTCAATATCTACGCAAGCCTATCTGCAATTCGTGTATTCATACTATCGCGCACTTACAAATCGCATTCTTCACATCTGCCACTGGTGCAAAAATCTTTGTCAAGCTGCCATAGATAATCCAAGGCCATTGGGTCTTCTGTCATATTTTGCATCACTTGGTACATGAGCCCTGGTCTTCCACCTAGCTTTGGATCTTCTAGCCTCTGCGCCCACTTCTTATTATGCGCCTCCCCAAACAGGTGTGAAGAAACTACTCCTAATTCCGAATGGGGGACATTCCCAATTCCTAGTTCTCGAACTGTGTACATAATGAATTTAGAAGCTATTATGTCACCAATTCCATGAACATGGACTCTCGCATGAAGATTGTAGACATCAAGGGCTGTGCGTAATTTCGGAAGCGTAGCCATTACCTCATCGGTTATCTGTGATATCTTCTTGAAAGTCTTTGAATAGTCAGTTCCTGGCCCGCCTCCGGGATTTGTGTTATGGAGGTGATAGCCGTGAGCTACATATTTTGAAAGATCGTGCGATATTTCTGCCTCTGAGAGTTTTCTTATGCGGTCAATTTCAAAGAGACCCGCTGTTTTTAAAACATTAAAAACTGACTGTTGGTCTGTTGGGTCCCAAACTGCAAAGTAATCAGGTCTGTCGAATGGTTGCCTGTCATAGGAAATTAGGATCAAGAACCTGAAAAGTACTTCTCTATCGGTACATAGGTTTTCCTTTGTAAATCCCACGAGTTAAATTCCTGTTGCATCTCAGGGACTTTAATAGAATTGTATTTATCGATAAGGAAAGCTGCAATTTGGTCTGGAGTCTGGTTTTTGAGTTTGTAACATCCCCTCATTTCATCAACCGCTATTTTGCTTGGTTTAAAACTGCTAATTTAATTTTCGGTATTTTCAAGACTGTAATTTGAAGAGGAAACTTCAATTTCCTTTACTTTGAAACCACATCAAGAAATTGATCAAAACTTCACCTTCAATGTAACATGTATTCATTTCATTATTTCAATTGATTTACAATCAGATCAACTTTTATTGCGTTCTACTGTGGGGAATTTGGGTGATAAAAACACCTTCTTTTATGGACCCAGGGGCAATACATGGGTTCCACCCTTGGTTTCGGGATAATCCACCACTTTCATAATTTCTTTTCAAAAAAAGCGATCGTTAATTTTCGTTATAATCAACCATTCACATCTCGAATAAAATAAACATTCGCATTTTGAGTAAAATACGATAAATAAATTACGAGTATTACACGCATATTATTCAAAATTACAACAATTTTTTGAACACTAAAATGACGCGATCGGAGAAAATTGACCAAATTTTAAAAAGAAGTATTAGCGAAGTTAGATTAAGGCTAGCTGCCTGAGGCGCACCCCGCCTATCCTTTAAGGGATAAAAGTGTTAAAAATGGAATTACGAAAATTCCATCAAACAAAATTAAGCTTTGAAAAAGCATTTTCATAGAAAAAAGGAGGTGATAAAGAGAATGAAGAGAAGACAAGCGCGCTTACCGATATTTGCGATGGGTTTGGTGGTCACATTAATTATGCCGCTGTATATTGTCGAATTGACTACCGCCCAAGATCAGAGCATAGATGCGATGAATGTAGCTCCACCCAACGAAGAAAACATCAAAATATGGCGAGATATCTTAATGGGAAGAATTGATGACCCTCCAGGAGCAAAGGACTATGTGCCACCAAAAAATGATGAACTTTTGCCCAGACCGACTCCTTCACTTGAACAGGACCAATTAATCGTCGATCAAAACAAGGCATCTAATTTGCGTATGAGCAGAGGTATCGCTGCTGGCTATCAGGTCTTTGATGCGGGATGTGCATACGCTCAAACGAGTTCGGTTACTAACTTAGTCGCTGACAGCGCAGAATACCAAGTTATGCACCAATGGCCTACATCTGGAGAAAATGCTATTGTTATTACGTACTATCCAAATCAGTACTATAGCGCTATTTTCGGCATATACAGCAGTGCACTCGGTGGTTACCAAGATTGGGCATATTTTGATGCGGATGATTCGTTTACCTTGGCAATACGACCAAATTATTCCACTGGCACCACATCTTACAGTTCAATAACTTATTACATCTATGATGACACCACTTCGACTTTATGGGAAGAAACATACAATTTGGGTACTACGCAATACATAGATACCGTTGATTACGCGCTAGAACAGTATGATTCAAATGAAGCTAATAGTGTCACATGTGCCTTTACAGGCTTTTTCGCTTTGGACGAGGATCTCGATTTCGTTAATCTACAAAGCACCTTCCAATGGCTCGAGTGGGAAAACGATGAAATGTATAACCTCCATAACGAGGTTTACTACGATGGCGGCTATACAGCGTCCCTATTCCAAACTAAATATCCAAAGTAAAACTCGTAGATTCGCATATTCCAGAGTTTCGCAGCGGCTCAGAACGGAACATGCAAACTAAACAGCCCTCTTTTTTCTATAAGTTCATACACTATCAAAAGTAGTATTCTTGCGCTTGTCCATTTAGCCTAATAATTCGCCGAGAAATCCTTCGGGGGTTAAGCAAATAAAGAAGATCATATTTAGTCTCCTTGATGGGATTAGTCGTTAGTCTTATAGAGAGGTTATTAGAAGACCGGAGACTGATTTAGCGATATGCTTCGCACAATAATTTGAATCGGCTTATTGAACTATTATACTTTGCAAAGACGATAAAGCCTGTGGCGCGAAAATTTTTTTTAAAAGAGACCTATTGGATGAGATTGGTTTATAAGATAACCTGTTGGCTAACTTGGGTTATGCCTTGATTGGAAAGGTTTAATCATGAAGAATACGAAAAGCCTATTAAAAGAAAAAGTGAAAACAGGATAATCCCATTTTTCCAATTTTTAAGCATTTTTGTGCTTGTTAAGTATACCATTAAGCCCATTACGATTATCAATGGCAAAATTATTCAGGCCTGAAAATTCGGGTATTTTGGGAGAAGGCGAAGGAGGCGGTAGGTCTATATGCATTGTAGGGCGAGGAATGGCGAGTGTGCTGGTTAGGCTCCAACCGCTTGTTTCGTCAGGAAAAATGGATGTGCCCGATTCTGTTGGGTAGTAATGCCCAGCTATTGCTTGGACTTGAAAGTCAAGTTGGATTTCGCTTGGAGGATGTAAAATGTTGATTTCTGGAAATAGTTAGGATGGTGACACTTGAATTTAACTGCGGCGGATAACTTAACTATTGTTTTGAGGGTATGCGGATTGTTCCCAGTTTTCTGCGGAAAGGGGCTTTTTAGCGGTAATCATAGCACAAGATGTAGTTGGTGTCATTAAAGGAGTAAGCAAAAAGTTAATTCCTGAGTCTGATTTTAATTCCTGATGATAACCTCTGGTGAAGTACATCCTGAAACAGGAACGAAATCGCCTAAAAAAGTAAATTCTGGCACGGATAGCTTAGGCCAATTCTGAGTATGAATTACAATAAGCATTGCCCCAGTTAAGAGCATTAAGAGAAAGTCATGTATGCTTTCTTATCCTTTAGCCGTCCCCAGATCCTGTTTCATTTTCGATTCAACCATAGACTTTATTGACTTTAGGCAACCACACAGCCTGACTTTCTTAAGGTTCTACCATAACCTCGAATATGGTTTCGCCCGGGTTCGTTTGATTACAATTGCCCAACCCCATAGCAACATAGTATGAGCCTATTGTAGCGTTTTCTGCGGCTTGAAATGTTATTCTGGAGACAAGCTTGCCCATTGGTTCAATCGTTAACGGATTAGCATCAAATGTCGCTGTAAATGGCATGGTATTGTTTGATTGGTCAATGAGCCCAGAAGGCCAGGGAAATTGGGTGGAATATGGCTCTGGGGGTATGGCAAGGATTTTGTATCCGGATTGCAGGATTTGATTTTCAAACGCAGTGATAGCAAGATATAAAGGGATAATGTATTCAGTTTCGCTTGAACGCGAAGTTAAGATCACATCCAAGGGAGCAGATTTTCCCCTAGCAACGTTGACGCTCACTAATCCATTTTCGCCCGGTTCTGCAGAAAAATCAATGTATAAGGGTATTGATGGTGAGAAGCTGCTTGAAGGTGAAGGCTGAAGAAGAGGCGGAATTTCAGGAGGGATAGATGAAGGCATAACTGATGGTTCAAGTGTTGACTGTGTTGTAGGGCTGGCCATGGGTGGTTTTGTTGTTCCCTGTTGGGAAGAAAAGAAGGTGTAGCTTACACCTGCCATGGTCGAAACCATGATAATGGCCAGCAGGAAAGACAGAAAAAGTTTGGCTTTTTGTTCGCTCATTTCTCTATCACATCAATTCGCATTAGGTTACTATCCGAAATGGTGCTCAGTAAAATAGCAAAGGCAAACTCGGGTGAGTTTTCATCCATGATTTTTACGCATCCTTTAGGAGTAATGTTTGGGTTCTGTTACTTAATGCTATATTTTTGAGTGGCTGCTCTATTTGTTTGAATACGCATTTCAAAATGTAGAACAGGCAAGGTCTTAAATTCAATAAGCCTTAATATTTAGGTGAAAACCTGGAATCTGAATTCAACCGTTCAGCAGGTTATGTTCTAACGGTTTCAGCGGATTCAGATTGGCATCAAAACAGCGTTGGAACGGGATCAAAGAATGCTGAAAAATGGATTGTGGCAGTGAGTTTTAACTGGGCTAAGATCAGGATGGTTCAAATTAGCTGCCCTTTTAACGGCGTCGGCTCAGGAAGCTTCTGGGTTGACACACTATATTTCGGTGGAAAGCGCTACAGCAGCACGGTAGAAAATGCTGCAAGCCAAAATCTCTATGGCCTACGAGAATACGTTGACATAGACGAGGAATTATACAGCGACAACGAATGTGCTCTTAGAGCTCAAGCGACCCTTGGTCACATGAAAAACCCCACTGAGTGCCTAATTGTAAAGAGCAGTGTTATCGATTATGGATCAACTTTGATTCTTGCAGGAGACCGAGTGCATGTAGAACTACCAAACGAAAACGTGTATGGCGACTTTAAAGTTGTTAGTGTTGAATACTTAGTTGATGGACAAACTCAGGAACTGGAGATGACTTTAAAATTGGGGAGAGAAGCGATATTATTAGCTGATTACTTGTATGCTTTGAAGTCGAAAATCCAGAAAATAAATAAATTGAAGATTGCAACGTCTTAACATAAGTTTGTTTTAATTGTCATGATCGTGTGCCAGTACCTACTTTTAAAGGTGGTTCAATATTTTCAAGATGGATGAGATTTTCTTTTTAAATAGACGGCGGCCAGCACGCCTGCTATCCCTGCAACGGCTGCTAGACTTATTATTATTCGCTCTGCTGGAAATGTTATGTCTCCGTTTGATTCGCCTGTTTGGCCTGGCTTCTGGGTCTCGTTTGGTTGGTTTTCTTGTGAATCGTAGAGGACTATGAACACGTCACCATTTGATTCAAAGGCTATCTTGTCACTGTTTCGGCTCATTGATGGATATTGATCTTTGTAGTTATTAGTGGTTATTTGCGTTAGTCCTGAGCCATCAGAGTTTATGATAAAAACATCCGTATAATTATCAAAGCCTTGCTCAAAGACAATTTGTGAGCCATCATCGTTTAGGAATGGATATCTAGCACCTTTACAGTCGCTTGTTAGTTGAGTTAATCCTGAACCATCGACATTAATGAGGAAAACTTCGCTATTATTCTCGTTCATTATTGAGGGAGTGAATGTGTATGCAATCTTGTTACCATTTCCACTAATAGATGGAGAAGTATTTTTACTATAGTCACCTGAAGTGGTAGTGAGTTTTGTTAACCCTGTTCCATCAGAGTTCACAACAAAAATGTTAGAGCCTACGGCTACGCTGTCTTGAAAAGCTATTTTTTTGCCGTCATCGCTTATTGAAGGATTGGTTACAAATGGAGTATAATCACCCTTGCTATCGGTTAACTGCTTTAGTCCAGTGCCATCAGAATTCATCACAAAGAGCAGCACGTTTTTTTCTACGATTCGGGTGAAAACTATCTTGCTACCGTCACCACTAATAGATACCTGAACATCATCTTTAGTGCCGTCTGTTAACTCCCTAAAACCGGATCCGTCACTATTAATTATGCAAATCTGGCGTTTGCCTGAAGAACTATGCGTAAATGTTACCTTGCTACCATCCGCGCTGATGGATGGGTCTCTGTCATTCACAGAGTTATCGGTTAATTGTATTAATCCAGAGCCATCTGATGTAATAACATAAATTTCCCAGTCTTCGCCATCATTACGTGCGAAGGCTATTTTGCTACCATCACCGCTAATACATACATCCGTCGCCCCTATCTCTGTACTATTGGTGAGATTTACGGGTAATGCGTAAGAAGATGCTTGAACCGTTGATATAAGAGTTAAAGTTACTATGAAGAAAATGGCAGAATGAAAACATAGCTTCTTCGTAATTGAATTAGACGTAAAAAAGGCATAATGTAAATACTCCGATATCTCAGAGGTCATCTTTTTTCGGTCTCCAGATTTTTTACTACTTGCTGATTAAATATTGGAATAGACGATATAATGACTCCTATTGTTACAGTTATAGCAATGAAAGCGACCAAAAACGGACTCCCTATATTAAAAATCAATAGAGCAATTGGCAACAGCCATATGAAGCATAAATTAAAAAGAATATAAAGCAACATAGCTTTGCGTACACCCCACCTATATGCAATCTTAAACCAACCACCCCAACTAAACAAGTCGCTAACTGATAGCGGTTTAGATTTATCTACCTGATTGCGAGAGGCAACTGCTTCTTTTGAGGCTGTTTTAATGGATTTAGACAAGTTAGCTAAACTAAGGATTGCACCAGCTACGAAGAAACCTATGCTTAAAATGAATTGGTTAAAAAATAGCAGTACCAACCATACAGACAATAAGATACATACAAGGCTGTTTATTTTATAAACTCGCTCTTTAGTTTTAAATCCACGAATTATTCCGATAACAGCTAATACGATAAAAATAGCTGCTCCGAATAGTAGAATAGTCATTGGAATATTCATTCACTAGACCTCTTGTATGTAACTATATTAGTATATTTTTTTTTTGACTTCCGAGATGGTTAGATTACTTCACTATCTTCTAATGGTCACTTTTTAACAATTTCTTAACTCTTGAACGATTAATAATCTGGTTAATAAGCCCATGCTCGTAATGCGAACAAGCTATTATAAACAAATTTTCGCCATGAAAAACCAGAAGGATTTAACCCTTCGCTAGATATTGGAGGAAAAAATTATTGGTTAAAACACAGATAGGGAAAAAAGCCCTTACAAGTGCGTTAGTTTTATTGTTGCTCCTTTCTTTTAGCCTTCAGCTAGCAACAACCAACGCACAAGAGCCATACGAAAACCTTACTGTTCAAGAAGCCAATCAAATGATACATCACAACGATTTCGCTCTGATAATCGACGTACGCAACATAAGCGAATATGCACTCGGTCATTTGTACAATGCAATCAATATGCCCTTAGCTACTATTGGAAATAGAACAGCGGAACTTCAAACCTACATCAATAGCAGTATTCTGGTATACTGTGGTGTTGGAGGTAGAAGTGCATCTGCATCTCAAATTCTCGTAGATCATAATTTTACCAATGTTTATAACATGCTAGGTGGAATCACCGCATGGATGCAAGCCGGCTATAAAATATATACAAGCTACAACTACATAAGCGCTGATTACGATAGAGAAGAAGAAAAAGCCATCATAGACATTCAACCATTTTTGCTAGCGCGCGCGCTACACAATTTAGTACACTTATTCGGTAAACAATGTTAAAATAACGCCAGCTATCTCAATGGTGAGCCTGAGCGACTCTAAAACATGACCAACCGAAATTCTAAGGCGATTACTATTGCTGTTCTTGCAGCTCTATCAGTGTTTTTACTGCTAGGTGTAAGTGTATTCTTGTTTCCAGACGGGTCGCTACAACAGGCACCGGCGCCGCTGCCAGGTTCAAAACCCGAACCCATATTGTCCCAAATCACTTGGACAATTTCTATGCTTGGATTTACCGCACTAACCACCGGTGCAGCTGTTGGAGCCTTACTGCTATACCGAAAAACCCGCCGATAGCCACCCTTTCAGTCGAGCTAACGTACTAACCTCTTGGCAACCCGTCCTAAGGTATAGTAATATGAGCTTTTTTTGCTTAAGGTTTAGCTGTAACAGGGAGAGGGCGTTATGGAAAAAACCCCAAGTGGACAGGAAACCTTACAGTATAGCACAGGCTCTACAAAGCCATATTTCACTGCAGAAAATAGCCGCTCGCAGATAGCAACGATTGCCTCCATCAAGGGTCATTTAGAGAATATACAGCTTGATTACTGTTAATCGAGGAATACTGGGCGGTGGCGTCAACTTCTGGCAACGGCGTACCGCTCAAGGTTTTTAGTGGTAAAGAGAAAAAGCTGAACCGTGTGATTCTGCCTCTGTTAGAGAAGAAGGCGCTGGCAAAAGAGGACGTTTTTCATGTGCTAAAAGTTACTAAGGGTTTTAGGGGTGTAACAAATAAGACGGTCTGTAGGCGCATGGATCAGTTGAATGAAGGCGGCTATATCGCAGCCAGTGGCACCAGACCAGGCGCAGTCCTAGGTGAATGTGTACTCTATAAGATAACCCGTAAAGGGCTCGGAGCTTTGCGTATGGATCGGAGAAGTGGGGATGAATTTTTGGATACAGCAACTGAGGAGGAACTATATGATTTCTTAAGAATTTACTAAATCTCGGATCAACAATCCACTACTTCACCCCACTCCATGAGTGGCGGCGCTAAATCCAAAATTACAAAAGCATATTAGCCATTCAAAATAATGCTTGCTTATGAGTGTACAAAGCCAATTAACATTTGTTGAAGCAAAAAACTTTTGTGACAATCGGTTATCTTACATCTTATCTTTTGCTGAAAGCATGTTTGATATATCTCCAAATCCTTGGTTAATGGAGTACATTATACAACTTGAAACCATCAGAATGAGAATTCAACAAGCAAATAAACCGAAACTTTATGAGATTGAGATAAACCAGCTTGTACGGTTCGGGCAAGCCATTGTTTACTTTAACCCCAACATAACTCGCCAGCTTCAGCAATTTTGGGATTTACATCTAGAACTTCTAAAATTTCTCCAAATTAGTCCAGTACCTTTTGCCATAAGAGATAAAATTAGTCTTGCTTGGACAAGAATTCAAGAAGTAGACAAAATTTCACTTGATATCGTAAATTTATCGAAAAGACAAAAAGATAATGCTCTTTCTGCAACTTCCTTAATGCTTATCAACCTTATGAGAGTGGAAAGCATTGAGGATGCAATTATAGACCAATTAGAGTTGGCAATTAACAGAACTCCAACCTGTAGTAAATTTGATCCCTATGAAATGTGTTCCGTTGAATCTAAAGTTCCCAAAGGCAAAAAGTGGAAAACTGACGTTAGAGCAATTAGGGATGCAACGGCACATTCAAAATTTAATATCACAATACTACAAGATGGTTGGACGATTACCTTTAACAATCATGACCCAAAATATGGCTACTCTTTTGATAAGCATTTTAAAGACATTGAGTTTATAAGATTCTTTGATAAATTCACACTACTTTACAAGTCACAGTTAATACTATTGCTGATATTTGAAATGTTACCTATCCTAACGACGCATTTCTGGAGTAAGAATAGCGTCTATTCTTTTTTGCGCATACCCGTCTCATCAACGTAATGCATGAAACGCCATAACCAATCAAAACTGAACTAAAGATCAGCATATGTCCGTTTTCGGAGAGGTGTCTTTGCAACCCATCACAAAGACGTGCCGTCTTTGCGGCGATAGATGGTTTTTATTTCTAGCCTGCAAGACATGGAAGGTGGCAACAATTTGGTTAACATCGTTGATGATTGGGAAAGTCTAACTCTTTATGCAAAAGAAAAACAAGGTTTCTACCAACTAATTTCAGAAGACAGCAAATTTGAGGTACGGGTGCAAGTCGGCAGATTAGCTTTCAAGAGAGTCTTTGAAGGCGGACAAGATGAGACATTGAATGGGATTTTAGATTTCTGCAGAAACCATCACTACATCCAAGTTACCGAAAGCACCCGCAAAGAGCGGTTCTTCAAGTAGGCGAATGCTGATGCGAAGACGGCTCAATAGAAAAAGCTGTGTTGTCTGCGGAAACCCTCCCGTGGGTCATACAGGCTACGTTTTCTATGAGAGCGGCAAAACAAGGCTGCTTGCACCCTTCTGCCAAGAGCACCTAAACAAGGCGTCAGAATATGCGATGCCCGTCTTCGAAAACCAAACAGCCCTTGACATCTTCCAAAAAATGTTTCCAGTAACCTACCTTCAAGACGTCAAAGGCAAACCCATCCTCTTTTTTGACACACACAAAACCAAGAATTAAACCTGTGAGCGAGATGGCTGAACTGACCGATAAACCAAAATTCTTAGAGTCAGCAGACGGCTCTGCGGCGAACAGCCTTCTCTGCCCACAATGTGGTTCAAAAAAGCTCTGGCGAGATGGCAGCCGATACAATATCTTTGAAGATAAAATCCAAAGATGGTTATGCAAAGAATGCGGACACCGTTTCTCTGACCCAAATGACGTGCAAAACGCAAAACAAGGCATTGAAAGTGTTGCAACTGTTGATACGCAGTCATTAAAAACTCCTAGCGCCATAGTAGTTAACGGCCAAATATGCGTCAAGGAGACGAAAAATTTGGAAGCGGAACAACAAAAAACCATCGTTCCGCGAAGAAACGAACAGGAAAGCAGAGGCAAAATCATCGAACACGGCTTTTGGATGCAAAAAGAAGGCTACTCTGAATCCACCATAAGCCGAAGAATAAGACTCTTAGGAACACTCGTAAACAAAGGCGCAGACCTACAAGACCCAGAACAAGTCAAAGAAACCATCGCAAAACAAACCAACTGGGTAACTAAAACCAAAGAAATCGCAGTAGAAACCTACGACTGCTTACTAAAATCGCAAGGAAAGACATGGAGCAAACCAAGATACCAAGCCGTAAAAAAGTTACCGTTCATCCCAACAGAGGAAGAACTCAACAACCTCATAGCTGGCTGCAACAGAAAAACAGCAACATTTCTACAACTGCTCAAAGAAACAGGAATGCGATGCGGCGAAGCCTTCATGCTTCAATGGACCGACTTCGACTTCGAAAACAAGACTGTCAATATAACGCCAGAAAAAGGCAGCGACCCAAGACAACTAAGAATCTCAATGCGGCTCATAATGATGCTAAACAGCCTACCACAGGACAAGTCTAAGCCTTTCGATTGCTCACACAGACACTTCTCAAGAACCTTCCGTCTTCAGCGCAAAAAAGTCGCAACCAAACTCAAAAACGACCGCATACTAAAAATCCACTTTCACACGCTAAGACATTGGAAAGCCACAATGGAATACGCCAAAACCAAAGACATCCTACACGTCATGAAAATGCTGGGTCACAGAAACATCCAAAACACGCTACTTTACACACAGCTCATCAGCTTCGAAAGCGATCAGTTCCACTCGGCTACCGCAAAAACCGTTCAAGATGCCCAGAAATTAATCGAGTCTGGATTTGAATACGTCTGTGAATTTAACGAAGTAAAACTCTTTAGAAAAAGGAAGTAACAAAATGTTCGAAAATATTTGCCTCTTAAAATCAACTGTTAGACCCTATATAAACAGGGGCCTGGAGGATTGTGGTGAGGCCGCTGGGATTTGAACCCAGGATCGCATGCGCCCCAGGCATGTATCCTAATCCATGCTAGACGACGGCCCCACAGTTTGGATACGTGCTTTTTAGAGGAGCTAAATGAAACAGAGCAAGCCATCATAAAAACCTTGACTTTTCAAAATGTTAACGGTCGGTGAGAAACGGTAAAATGGCAGGTCGAATGGAAGTTTTGCTAAATAGCAAACGGCACCTATACCATAGACGGCATTGAAAAGTAGTTATTCGCAGGATTAATTATACAATAATACAAGGTGTGGGTTATCAGACTAGTTGGAAAGTTAAGGGGCTGATTGATTTGAGAAAGGTAATACTTGCTTCTAAATCTCCTCGTAGAAAAAAACTGTTAAAGAGGGTACTCCAGAATTTTTCAACGGAAAGCAGCGGACTTAAGGAACCTCTGGTTGGCGAAATTGATAATCCAATTGAATTTGTCAAGGCACTTTCAGTAGGTAAGGCATCAACTGTCTTAAAAAGAAATAACGACAGTGTGATCATTTCTGCAGATACTGTGGTAATCCTTGGAAAGAGAATCCTTGGAAAGCCAAAGAATATGGAACAAGCTATTGAAATGATTAGGACAATGAGGGGACAGGAACTTGATATTTTGACAGCGTTTACTATAATGGATAGTGAAAGGACTGTAACACGATGTGTAGAGTCAAAGGTTTTTATGAGAGACTTTTCTGAAGAGGACATAAAAAAGTACATTAAGAAAGCGAACCCGTTGGACAAGGCTGGAGCTTATGCAGTCCAATATGATAAAGGGTTTCTTGCCAGTCACATAGAGGGCGAATATGAGAATATAGTTGGGCTTCCGATCAAAGCTCTTAAGGAAGAGCTTGAAAGATTCCGCCTGTATAGTGACGAATAAGTAAAAACTTTTTTCGCACGCACGATATTTCACAAGCTGCGTTAGAAAAGGTTCGTACTTACATTCTTTATTCTGCTAAAGATCGTAACAGTTTGATCGAAAATTACGCCTGATTAAAATATCGACCTTGTACTATCGCCACAACCAGCCTCAATTAGCCTATCTAATTTTTCAAGGGGTGCTTGTTCATTCATTTGAATCCCTGTACTTCTACTGATGAAATCTAGTTATAAGGCTTTAGTTTAGTGGGGCAAGGAGTAACTTCTATAATGGACGCTAAGTCTTGACTAAGAATTTAGTCAGAGTTTAGTCAAAAAAGCCTAAATTGATAATGTCACTAATTAAAGCCCATGCAACAAGGAATAGCTTCACTTCACAAAATTCTAAAAGACGAGTCAAGGCAAAGAATTTTGTTAATACTAAACGGAGAGGGGAGCCATACCTATACTGACTTAATGAATGGTCAGGGATTTACAAGTACTGGAAAATTCAACTACCACTTAAAGATGTTAAATGGTTTAATTGCGAAAAATCAAGACGGGTTTTACTTCTTAACTGAAAAAGGCAAACTTGCAATAAGGCTCTTGGAAGAATTTGGCGAAAAGAGAAATAAGCGTCAAGAGGATTCTTTCATTCCAAGAAGTTTTTATATTTTTTCGGGGCTTTTCTTGACTTTCATGCTCAACTTGTTTTTTGGATTTTATGTGATTAGAATTGACTTGAATCTATTATCACCTTATGTGTTTGCAGTTTTAGGTGCTGTCTTTCTTGTAATTGGTGAGAGGGCAAGGCGGAGAAAAACTATGTCACGATGTAAGAATCAAATGTTAGGCGTAAAAGTCATTGCTATTTTCGCAGGAGCATTTGTAGGTTGGGTTATTGTGTATTTCAGCGCTGAATACCTTTTAGGAGATATTAAACCTTGGATATTTGACCTCGAATGGGGGGTTAAGTTTAATTGGCTACCGATGAGTTTTATAGGCTTAATCATCGGCAGCTTGGTTGGTTACGGGATTTATAAATGGAGCAAATTCTCAAAAATTAACAGCTGTGACTATTAGAAATAGAGTTTTCCTGAAAACACGCTCTTTCGCAAGTCCCCTAATTCTCTTCCCAGCGGTTGGAGAGAAGGGGATTTAGGGGTGTTGAGAGGGGGATTTAACAAAAGCAATCTTCACTTTTTCCTTAGAGACGGTGGGGGGTGCCTAAAGGCTTAAACTTTAGGGGAAGTCGGAGCGAGGTACTCCCCTCTGAGTTCTGCAAGAACGGAAGACATATTTTTATAAATAATGCATAATTAATATGGGAAGCGTTGTTTATAGTCCGGGACTATATGGCATTTATTGTAATTAATACAATATTTATATAGTGGTTGTTGCAATATAATGACCTTTGACTAAGTATTCTCCGTTTATGTGGGCTGGTTGCGTGTTTTGTGGGCTGGTTAATCCACAACCAGCCAGCAACCCAAACCGGATGCTGAACCAAAAACAGTTGTTTCTGCATAAAGTTATGGAAGATGAAGTAGCAGGGCAGCACCCTCTTCTTCTAAATTAAAAAATAAAAACGGGAGCTAATTAGACTCTCAAAACGATTTTATCCACATACTTTTTGAGTGTTTCAGCGAATCCAGCGATCACTTCAGGCGAATAAGGCTTCACTTCAGCGAAGCGTTTGTCTAAGACATCGCCTGGCACAAACTGCTGCAGCGCCAAAACCTTCGCGCCCTTCACCAACTCGCCAATTGCGGGGATGTCTTCGGGGGTGACGATTTCGGGCACAACGGTTATGCGGAGCTCGTATGGCACATTACCAGCTTTTATGATGTCTACCGAGCGCTGAATTACCGAGCTATCTGCCAATCCAAGCAGCTTGTACTTCTCAAGGCTGGTTTTAATATCCATAGCCACGTAATCAACGATTCCGAGGCATTCCTGCAGTTTATCGGGGTAGCAGCCGTTCGTGTCCAGCTTCACCATAAAGCCGTGTTCCTTGAGTTTGGCTAGGAACTTGGGCATTTCTTTGTGCATGCAAGGTTCGCCGCCGGTCACCACAACGGAGTCAACGTATTTCTTTCGGCTCTCTAAAACTGCCAGTGCTACGCCTTCTTGGAGGAAGGGCGGCTGTGGATTAGTGGCGATCTGGTGGTTGTGGCAGTAGGGGCATCGCAGGTTGCAGCCTGGCGTGAACAGTACTGAGGCTACTCTGTCTGGGTAATCCAGTAGGCTAGTTTTTTGCAATCCGCTAAACTTCATCTCAAACATTCACCTATTGTGTGATCGGCGCCGTCTTCACTACTGCTGATCGGTCGAAGGTTTTGCGCATAGCGAATTCTGCCTGTTTACCGTCGTTCCATTGGTCTACTGGGCGTAGGTATCCGACGACGCGACTATAGACTTCGCTTCGCATGCCGCATGTTGGACAGGTTCTATGCTCGCCGGTGGTGTAGCCATGTGTGGGGCAAATGCTGAATGTTGGTGTTAGGGTAAAGTAGGGCAATGTTGAATTCTGGGATACTTTCTTGATGAGTTCCGCAGCGGATTTCCATGATGGTAAGCGTTCGCCTAGGAATATGTGGAAGTTGGTGCCGCCAGTGTAGAGTGGTTGCAGTGTTTCTTGGTGTTCTAGCGCTTCAAAGAGGTCTCCTGTAAAGTCAACTGGTAGCTGTGAGGAGTTGGTGTAGAATGGTTCGGCACGCTCTGTTTCGATGTATTTCTGGTTAGCGAAGATTATGTCTCGGTAGCGTTTACGGTCGATTCTAGCTAATCGGTATGCTGTACCCTCTGCTGGTGTTGCTTCGAGGTTGTAAATGTTGCCGGTTTCCTCTTGGTATTCAGTGATTCGTTTTCGCATAAAATTCAGAGTTTTAACTGCAAAGGCTTGCCCGTCTTTTGATGCGATGTTTTGACCCAGCAAATTGATGAGGGCTTCATTAACGCCCACTATACCAATGGTGGAGAAATGGTTCTTCCAGTATCTATCAAAGCTTTCTTTTACGTGACGTAGATAACGCTTGGAGTATGGGTAAAGCCCGTTGTCAGTGAAACCCTCTAGGACTTTGCGTTTGATTTCAAGGCTGGCTTTAGCAACATCCATTAAGCCCGATAGTTTCTCGAAGAACTCGTCTTCGTCTTTGGCGAGGTAGCCGATTCTTGGAATGTTAAGCGTTACTACGCCGATGCTGCCGGTGAGTGGGTTTGCGCCGAAGAATCCGCCTCCGCGTTTTCTGAGTTCACGGTTGTCGATGCGTAGTCTGCAGCACATGCTTCGGACGTCTTCTGGTTTCATGTCGCTGTTGACAAAGTTGCTAAAGTTGGGTACGCCGTATTTGGCGGTTACTTCAAAGATTGCCTGTGAAGTTGGGGATTCCCAGTCGAAGTCTTTTGTGATGTTATAGGTTGGGATCGGGAAAGTGAACACGCGGCCTTTTGCGTCGCCTTGTGCCATGACTTTGGCGAATGCAATGTTGAACATCTCCATTTCTTTCTTCATGTCGCCGTAGGTGTCCTGAGTGACTTTGCCGTTGTAGATGACAGCTTCATTCTTCATGAAGTCTGGTACAGTTAGGTCTAATGTGAGGTTGGTAAATGGTGTTTGGAAGCCGACCCGTGTTGGGACGTTCATGTTGAAGAAGAATTCCTGAAGCGCCTGCTCAACATCCTTCTGAGTCAAATTATCGTAGCGGATAAACGGCGCTAGATAAGTGTCGAAGTTGCTGAATGCCTGTGCACCGGCTGCTTCTCCCTGCAGCGTATAGAAGAAGTTGACTGTCTGGCCCAGCGCTGTTCGGAAGTGTTTGGCTGGTTTGCTCTCGATTTTGCCGTGTACGCCGCCGAAGCCTGAGAGCAGCAGGTCGCTGACGTCCCAGCCTACACAGTACGGCCCCAGCACGCCTAAGTCATGGATGTGCAGGTCGCCTGAGAAGTGGGCGGCCGCTATGCTCTCGGGGTAGATGCGTGCGATCCAGTACTTGGCGATTACGGTAGATGAGAGGTAGTTGTTTAGGCCCTGGAGCGAGTAGCTCATATTGCTGTTTTCTTTTACGCGCCAGTCAGTTACCTCGATGTACTGATCAACCATATCTGAACTGCTCAATAGCGCCGCAAGTTCGCGCATGTCGTTATGCTGTTTACGGTAGAGGATGTAGGCTTTAGCGGTTGAGGCGTGGCCGTTCTCGATCAGGTGCTTCTCGACGAGGTCCTGTATCTCCTCGACTGTTGGTACACCGTCGTCGCCATATGTTTTCTGCAACTCAGCCATAACTTGGTCGCTAACAAGCTTAGCCTGCGCTTTGTCTTTGCCGCCGACTGCTTTAGCAGCTTTCCAAATGGCTTGTGTAATGCGTTCTTGATCGAATGGTTCTAATTTACTATCACGTTTTAGGACAAACTTCATTGTTTCTTCACTTCCGAGAGTAACCGCCTGAAATCTTCAGGCTCTGCAAATTGCTTGTAAACTGAGGCGAATCGGATGTAGGCGACGCGGTCAACCTTTTTGAGGTGAGCCATGATGGAATCGCCGATGTCTCTGGACAGGACTTCCTGTGTACCTTTCAGCACTAGGTCTTGACGTACCTGTTCTGCTAATTCGTTGATCTGGTTCATAGTGACGGGGCGCTTCTCGCAGGCTTTCTGTAAGCCGCGGATGATTTTGTTAACGTCGAAGCGTTGTAGTTGCCCGTCTTTTTTGCGTACCATGAGTTCGATGGTTTCAAGGTATTCGTAGGTGGTGTAGCGTTTGCTGCATTTTATGCATTCTTTGCGTCTGCGGGTAGTGTTCTCTGGGGAATCGCGTGTTTCGAGAGTTTTTGACTCTTCAGAGTTGCAGTATGGACATCTCATAATAGATACATTCTCATGCTATGGTATATGCGTAGTGTTAGCAAGCTTATTTTACACACTACCTTTAGCGCCATATTTAAGTCATTTTTACACGATAGCTACAAACACTCGTAAAAACGGTTTTTGCACTCCAAGAAAAATACACACAAACCACAATATCAAAAACGCCAGAAAAAGGCTCGTTTGCCAAAAAAAGCGCGGCCTACACAAAAAAGCACTTTGGTTAAGTCTTACGCAAGCAATATAATAAAAAAGCCCTAATCATCCTTAAACAGCCCCCGAAATCAGGGCATCAGAACACAAAAACAGCAAAAAGGTATGGAAAATGCAGCCAAAAATCATTCCCTCCCAGAAACCCTACGAATATTTAACGCCCGAGCACTGCTATATAGCTGAAAACTATAGCGACCCAGCCGTATCCATAGCGCGGGCAACCGTTAAACCCGGCGTAACAACAAAAGCCCATCACCTGCTAAACGGAGTACAGGAAATCTATATCATAACTGCAGGCCAAGGAAGAGTCCACATCGGCAATCTGCCGCCCACAGATGTCACGGTCGGCGACGTCGTCGTTATTCCGTCGATGACTTCCCAAAAGGTAGAGAACACAGGCGAAACTGATTTAGTATTCTACTGCGTCTGCACCCCAAGATTCACAGAAGCATGCTACGTTGATGAGGAACCGGACAAGCCCTGACACATATCGAAAACAGAACAGGATATATAAGCAAACAACGCTTATAGTATTTTGAGGAGAAAGGAGAAGCTCCTCACCAGTTTCTTACCGTTTAATTTAACTTGTTTTTAGGTCATCCATGAACTCATTTAGGTCAACACTGGAGTATCCGTTTTCATCTTTAAGCTGCTGCTTGGCGGGTGGATTTTTCAAGTATGATGGTATGCGTTTTGCGAATCGCTCTTGGAATGTCAGTTCAAACGGGTTCTGGAAGAATACGCCTATGGGTATGCGGTCGCCCCATTCTTGAGCTTTCTCCATACCGGCGACTTTTTTCTTGAAGATCTCGCTTTCCTCATGCACAACTGGGTCAAAGCCAGTGTCCTGCAGCTTATATAGTCGCGGTTGAGGTTTGCCGTTCGCGTCTGGTCGATCTACGCCGGCATACCAGTCTTTAGTGTTTATGTCATTGTATGGAGGGCAAGGCTGCAGTATCTCGACGAGCGCTAAGCCTTTGTGGGTGATGGCCTGCTTGATCATCTCTTTCAGATGGCTTAAGTCAAAGGCGTATGAGCGCGCTACGAACGTAAAGCCTACGGTGATTGCTAGAGCGACTGCAACAATGCCTTCGTTAATATTAGGTTTTGGCAGCGACTTCGTTTTCATACCCAGCTTTAAAGTGGGTGAAGCTTGACCCTTAGTTAAGCCATAAACGCCATTATTGTGGAGCAAATAGGCCATGTCTATGTTTCTTCGGCCTGCATTAACAAAGTGCCCCGCGCCGATACCTAATCCGTCACCATCTCCGCCGACGCCGATAACCTGCAAGTCAGGATTAGCCATTTTTATGCCCATAGCAAATGGCAACAATCGACCGTGGAGTGTGTGTACGCCGTTGGCTTTTACGAAGTGCGGAAGCTTGGGTGCGTTGCCGACGCCTGAAACGAGTACTACATCGTGAGGTTCAAGGCCGAGTTCTGCAAGGGCCATCTGCACACCTGCGAGAATGCCGTGATCTCCGCATCCGGGGCACCAGTCAACGTAGACGCCTGACTTGTAATCTGAGGGTTTATGCGCCAAGCATCAACACCTCCCGTGTGGATGCATCTGGATTAGTAAGTATTTTCTTAAGGGCTCCGTATACTTCGGTTGTCATCATTGGTCGCCCAGTGTACTTGAGGATGCAGTGCGTGGGCTTGATTGTAGTGTATTCGGTGATGACTCCTGCGAGTTGGGCGTCGTGGTTGTCTTCAACGTCAATGATGCGCTTTTTGCCCTCTAGTAACTGTTTGATTTGGACAGAGGGGAAAGGAAGCAGCATACGCACGTGAACAAAACCCACACTGTGACCCTCAGCTTTTAGCTGGTTTATCGCTTCGATGATGGCGCCTTTAGGTGAACCCCAACTTACCACTAGATTCTCTGAGCCTATATCGCCGTAGACTTTAAATTTAAACTCAGCAGGCACCTCTTTGTCTACAATAGCCAGTTTGCCTATTCGTTTATCCATCATCTTTCTGCGGTTAATGGGCTCCTCGTTTATGTTGCCCATCTCGTTATGCTCATCGCCGCTGTACCATTGAACAGCATTTTTTGTACCAAGGAATGCACGGGGAGAGACGCCTGTGTCTGTGTACTGGAACCGCCTATAGACTTTGCCTTCGAGATCTTTTTCGCCGACGATTAATCCACGGTCTATCTTCACCTTACTATAGTCAAAAATTGGGTAAGTCTGGGATGAGTTGGCCATTCCTTTGTCAAGCAAGTGGATAACAGGCATCTGATATTTTTCTGCCAAGTTGAAAACTTCCGCTGCATCAAAGAAGCATTCTTCTATGTCGCCTGAGGCAACGATAATTCTGGCGAATTCACCGTGCGCTGCATGCATCGCAAACCGGAGGTCTTGCTGACTATGCCGGGTCGGTTGCCCAGTTGCTGGCCCGCCACGCTGGTAAAGCGTGATGACCAAAGGCACTTCGTTGTTGCCTGCCCAACCTAAGCCTTCCGCCATCAGCGAGAAACCCGGGCCGGATGTGCTTGTGGCGGCACGTGCCCCTGCCAAGCATGCGCCTGAAGCTGAGTTCACCGCAGCGATTTCGTCTTCTGTTTGAAGTACAAGTATTGATTCTTGCTGCCCGTTCCGGGTTTTCAGTAATTCATGAGATTCCAAGTATTCGCTTTCATCTGCAGCTGGCGTAATTGGATAGTATGTTTGGACTCGGCATCCGCCAAGCACTTTGCCCATTGCAACCGCTTGGTTACCCGTTAAGAATATGCGTGACTCGGTTATGGGGAGCTTTTCGAGTTTATACTTGAATTTATTAGCGTCAAAGGTTTTTTCCGTGTAGTCGTAGGCTGCGTTTATTGCAGTTAAGTTCATGTCGGCGATTTTTTCGTGGAAGGTGGCTTTGATTGCGTCCTGTACTAGTTTGCGGTCGTACTTTAGGAGGGCAAAAGATACGCCGATGGTTAAGACATTGATCATCTTTGTGAGCATACTGATTTTTTCTATGTTTAGTTGTTTGCCAATCTGCTGGAGCAATTCCATGTATGGCACTTCATAAATTTGGATCTGTTTATTCTTTGCATAGCTCAAGAAATCCGCAATTGTATCGCCTACACCGTTATCTTTCTGGAAGCTTCGGATTTGAGCTTTGTATTCTTCGCTAAAAGTAGCAATATCTTTGAGCACGTTAACATTGAGGTCTCGAGAGTCAACGATTAAGCCGCCTTCACTCACGACTTCGCCGACATGACGCACCACGGTTTCAGCATCAAAAGCTGCAAGCAAATCTACATCGCTGATATTTGCCAGCGTCGGCTGCTTGGACACTCGCTGGTGGAAGTAGCTATGTAGAGTTTTAATGTTAGAGTGGTATTCGCGTCTGCCGTAGACATAGAGTCCTCCGTAGCCGCATGCTCTTCCGAATATGGTGGATGCTGTATCTACGCCGCTTCCTTGTGGTCCACCGGCCATCCAGTTTATACTTTCAATTACCATCTTTGTCCTCAAACCTTAGAAATAGTTCGTTTTCAGTGGCTATCCGCCGCCAGCAGCCTTATCAACGCCTATACAGCAGGTGCACTCGACGTATTCGCCGCAGTATGGGCACACGCAGTTACAGTCATCGATAAAGTTGCCGCAGTACATGCATCGAGGTTGATCTTCACTGCTCATCCTCTTCGCCTCTGCCAATGAATACTTCTGTGGCTTTAGGAATTATAGGTTTCGGAAGCAAGTTTCTGTTGCTCGAAGAGTACTTCTTATCCCCTATAAAAAAAGACCTTTAGCTGCTCTTGCGAGGTATCCCCTCCCTATATATAGTGTTAACTTTGAGCCCAACTATTGCTTGAAACCCAGTCTGTAGGTACCTATCTAAGAGCAGCCGCTCTTTTTAAAAAAGTTAAATAGGGCTTGGAAGCCCATCTGGCTACAGTTTGCTAAGCCGGTTTTGATAGGATCTCTTCGCGCTGGAACACTTTTACGCCGAGGTAGAACACAACTACATCGATGACTGCAAACAATCCGATTAATAAGGCAAGCACCAGCGGTCCCAGCACAAGCAGCCCTGAGATTTGACCAAACACTAAACCCAGCACCGGAATGAGTAGCAGAACACTGATCTGTTGTGCCTCCTTGAAGCCCTTAACTTTCGCGGAAATCATCACTGTTAAGCCTATGCTGCAGAGCGCCAACACTGGAGCAACGCCTAAGATTATGATCAGGAAGTTCAGGTTCGGCAGTAGCAGTATACCGTTAAACATGCTATACGTCATCACATCGACTAAGACTGTGTAGATGCCAAACGATACGAACGTAACCAGCATCGCAGGAATGAAGCTAACAAGCACTTTACCCATGAAGAGTTCACTATCAGACAACGGTGTCGCCAGCAGCGCCTCAATAGTCTTACGTTCGCGTTCACCAGCAAAACTATCCGAACCCAAGACACTGGAAGCCATTACCGGAATAATCAGAAAGAACGGCGCAAAAAAGTACAGCACCATGATATACACCATTATCTGGTTTGGGTTGAAATTGGATAATTGAGCCTGAACATCCAGCGGCAATATACCGATTAGGGTATCGAAGTCGCCGCTCTGCGAATCCTCGATGGGTGTTCCCGAGATTCCAAGTACTATTGCAGGTAATACAACTGAGAATATGATTGGCACTATGATTATCGGCAGGAGTACTTGCCAGTTGCGTTTTATTTCAGTCCAGTCTTTTTTGAATACAAGCCATGCTTTGCTCATGTTCATTGCTTTTCTCCTCCCTTGATTAATTTGAGGTAGGCTTCTTCCAGCGAAGGCTTAAGTGCGTTAACTGCGAGCACGTCGCCGTCTGCCGCCACAATCGAGCGGACGATTTCGGGTGTTGCCGTCGCTGTGTCTTTTACGCTTATCAGCAGCCGGTTTTCCTGCTGCTTAACCCCCTCAGCTGCCGTGACACCGTCAAGTGTTTTGAGTATTTTAGAGGAAACCTGTTTTAACGCAATCTCAACCATTGGTTTCTCGTTAGTTTTCTGCCGAAGCTCATCAGGAGATCCAACCAGAAGCACGCTGCCTTTATTCATGATCAGCACACGGTTACAGAGCTTCTCGGCATCCTCCAAATGATGCGTCGACAGCAATATCGTGCACTTCTCATGCACACTAAGCTCCGCCATCATATCACGGATTTCCTTAGCTGACTGCGGATCCAAACCTGCAGTCGGTTCATCCAGAAACATCACAGGTGGACGATGCACGGTTGCACGTACGATAGCGAGTTTCTGCTTCATGCCCTTACTGAAACCCGCAACCTTGTCGTTTCTGCGTTCCCAGAGGTGAAAGAACTCGAGCAGTTCTTGAATGCGTTTTCGGCGCCCAGCTAGGTCAGTGACTCCGTATGCCTGCGCAAAGAAATCCATGTTCTCATAAGCCGATAATCGTTCATATAGGCTTGGATTCTCTGTTAGTATGCCGACTGATTGCCTTACTTTAAGTGGGTCTTTTTGGATGTTGTAGCCTGCAACTGTTGCTGTGCCTCTTGTGGGTGCAATAAGGCAGGCTAGCATACGGATTGTGGTTGTTTTGCCTGCACCGTTTGGGCCTAGAAATCCGAAGACTTCGCCCTTGTCAATGTGGAGATTTAGGTTGTTTACGGCGGTTAAGCTGCCGAATGTTCGAGTGAGGTTTTCTGCTTCAATCATATTGCGTACACCCGTTTTCTGAATGTATAGAATAACTATATAAATTAGGTGAAACCGTTTTCATTCTATGAAACTCATAAGGTTCCTAAATCAAGAAGGCCAAAACCTCATCTCAGACCCAACTAACCTAACCATTCTGCGGGAACTAGTAAACACCGATCTCTCCGTATCCGACCTAGCCATAAAGTTCAATCTGCCAACCCTTAAAGTTTGGCGGCGAATTCAGAAACTTGAAAAAGCCCAACTTATCGAACTAACAGGCACCCAAAAAAACGGTAACATAGTAAAGAAACTCTACCGCTCAACCGCCGCTTACTTCACACCTAAACAGTACTTCAATTTCACTCCGAAAAACCCAAGCCTAACAGAAGCCTTCACAATCTACAACAGCATACAGAACAAGATGATGAGAAAAGCCGCTGCTTACGGAGATATACCTAAAGACACTGATCCAGTTGACTTCTCCTTCTTCGTTAACATGATGGTTTTCGCTGATGTCTGCGGTGAACCCGACATGCAAGCTAAAATTATGGAGTTAAAAGACAAGTTAGAAAAGTACAAACAAACATAGCCTATGCACCAGGCAAAGCTAAATTGGCTTAAAGATGTGCTATAGGTTTTTTAGATTCATAGTACCCAATGTGAGCTATGTCAGCGAACCTGATCTGGAAACGCAAAATACTCCCGAACGGTTTAACAGTGCTGCTTTACCCGCGGCAACCAGCCAATACAGCCCAGCTATCTGTAGGCGTAAAATTCGGGTCAAATCAGGAACAAAAAGACCAGGCGGGAATCGCACATTTCCTTGAGCACATGCTTGCAGGCGGCTCAGATCAACGCATAAAGCTATCCCGAAAAGTTGAGGATCACGGCGGAATTCTCGATTTTTACACCGACAGAGAACAAGTCGTAGGTACAATGGATGTTACGCCTCAGAATCTGTCGGAAGCAGCATCGATTCTCTCTGAATTGTTCTTCGGCACAGAATTCAGCGCTGACAAATTTGAGACCGAACGCAAAATTATACTAAACGAGCTAGCTGAAGTCGAAGATGATCCCTCCGTTAAGATAGAGGAGTTACTTCTAGAAAAACTCTACAGGAAACATCCGATCCATATTCCAGTCGGCGGGTACCCAAAAACAGTAAAAAAATTGGCGTTCCAACAATTGGTTGATGCACACAGAATAAACTATGTTCCCCAGAATATGCTTCTGGTGCTCTCGGGCAACGTATCGGAGGATAATTTGGAGGAAACGCTTGATGGTTTTAGAGACAAACGTGGCGAAGGCGCTCCAGAAAGAACTGTGCCGCCGATTGAAATGACTAAACCTAAGCCGTTAATTGTTGAGGAAAAATCGGGGATAACACAGACTTACCTTTGCATGGGAGCAAGAACCGTCAACTCCAGTCATAAGGATACGCCTGCATTGGATTTGATTAGTACGCTGCTTGGCGGAGGAACAAGTTCCCGGCTGTTTACTGAGTTGCGCGAAAAATATGCAGTAACATATGATGTTAGTTCGGCTCACTGTAAAGGCAGAGACTTCGGCTACTTCAGCATTAACTGTGCAGTAAACAACAATAAAGTAGACAAAACAAGAGCATTAATCTTTAAAGAAATATCCAAGCTGCGGGAAACAAACATTACACATGAGGAACTAGAAAGAGTTAAGCAGATAATGCTTGGCGGCGTTCTTCGTGGCATGGATAATCCTCATGATTGCTATGAAATCATCATGTTCATGGAGATGCAGCATAGAAACGAGTGTGCCCTGAAAAATTATGTGGAAAAGATAAAAGCGGTAACTATAAGTGACATCCAAGATGCGGCAAACATATATTTTGCTGAAGATAACTTTTGCAGCGCCATCTTTAACCCAATAAAATCAAGATAGGTGCCGTTTGACAGACTACCCTAATCAGCCGCATAAGGATGTCTTAGAGATACACCTTTGGGAGCCTAAGCCCCATAGTGCATAACCAGAACGGAGCCTTTCTGCGGCTGCAGGTTTATCTGCCAAACGACTCGTTTTGAACCGACAAGAATACCTACATCAAAAATGGAAATTAAGGGTATGTGGTAGCGGCAGTACAGTCACAGACAAGCAAACGAGCCGGCGTTTGAGCAGTACATTTTTAGGGATAAACAACGAAGAAAGTATTGTGGTGCAAATCTGTGAGTAGTTCTAACCAGAAGTATCTTGCATTCATTAAGATCAGCCCAAACATGGCTGCCAAACTATACGAACCCCTGATGGAATTCAGCGAAAACCCAATAACCGGAGTGAAACTAGAAGAAGCTTACCAAGTCTTCGGCGAATGGGACTTCGCGGTACTCTTCCAGGCAGACTCAAACGCAAACGCCCTTCACTTCGTCGGTGACAAAATACGTTTAGTGGAAGGCGTACTTGAGACTTTTACGGTTCCACTTACCCCTGTAAAAGATTACAGAAAATAGAATAGATGCGCCTAATCAGGCGCTTTTCCCTTTTTTAGCTAGACCAGCGGCTAACGCAGTGTCTCTGCTTGAAACCACAACCTTGGCTGTATCTGCTTCTATCTCAACAGGATAGACGCTGTAGCTGACGCTTAACCTGTAAGGCGTTTGCAGCATACTCCATATTCTGCTCTGGTCTTCCACGGTTAATGTGTCAAGGATTACTCGCAGCTCGCTTTGGCTATCAGCTAAACTCTCTTTTAGATCGGACCCGCTGATAACTGGCTTTTCTGCAAACAATCGAATAATTCTGCCCAAAAGCGCCTGATCAGTCAAGGGATTGCGTGTTAGAGGCGTTATAAGATAATGCAGCTTCAAGTAGAGAAGCGTCTGAGGTTGACTTGATGTTGGGGGCTGGTTACGCATCGCAGGCAACTGTATTGTGTCATAGAGAAATACTGAGAGCTGGATATTTTTATCAGCCTCGCTTGGGGGGGCGTAGCTGATTTGTTCGGGATTCTTTATAATCTGTTTTAGTGCTTTATCGTCTTTAATCGCATTCCAGATTACGTTAGCGATTGTTTTGCTTGCGCTGCTTAGATTATTATAACTCAAGTCTATCCCCACCGCAGCTACTTCACTCGTTGCATGGTTTCAAACACGATTTCAAGCATCTCAATAGCCATGCTGCTGCCCATAGCGTTTAATTCAGGACCTTTGTATTTGCTTGGCCAAGCGTTGGAGAAGTTCCACCTTGCAGCCTCCATGGCTTCCTCATCGAGTAAAACCACTGACATGTTGCGCCTTGCGCTTGAAACTTTGCCCTGTTCGACTAGTTTACGCCAGTTATAGAGATCCATCGATGAAGTCATCCCCCACTTTAAGATAAGATTTGTAAACGCTACTAGACCTGCTTGTTTTAGTATTGTATTCGTGGGCGAGGATCCTTCCCTGTGCTCAATTACTTCGCTTGCTGATTCGGGGAGAATTACTTCTGAAAAACTAGCTTGACTGATACCATCTATTTCTACTATGAATCGGTTGTTTCCGTATGGGTCTCTTCTCTGTGAACTTTTATGAGCTGACATGCTAATACCTCAATCAGCTATTCTATAGTGAAGCATATTTATGCTTTCGTAAAATTCAAGAAAATAAACCACTCTCTGTTGTTGGCAGTTTACAATCACGTATCTATATACGGTGAATTTCCAGCTAACTTTTGGTGAAGTATATGGAAACGATGAATGTAAACGATAAACAGGCAATGGAGATTTGTGAAAATGTTGGCAGAACACTAGTTGATCAGCTGGATAGCGATGCAGTGTGGGATAAAGTTGAGCAGACACTTTCTGATTATTTAAAATCAAATAATATCAACCAGGATGCTGCTGACGTAACGGATAAGCTTGAATGGTCAGTTAAGGTGAAACTAAGGAAATAATCACCCTACGACCCTTCTAGAACCTTTTTTGGGAGGTGAAGGTTTTCTCAAAAGATACGGATAAGGGCGATTTTACCATTTGGCAGAAAAAGAAGAAGCGTGAACTCTTTGAGGAGCGAGGACACCATGTAGATGTTCCACCTGACGTCGGAGACCAGGTGAAGGAGGCACT
>Ga0123335_1000913_pt1 | contig 49468 bp, 51 predicted proteins | sample BiotimSIPDNA_2_FD_89707 | JGI IMG/M metagenome (GOLD analysis project Ga0123335, IMG submission 89707) | Anaerobic biogas reactor microbial communites from Washington, USA - Biogas_R2 time_0 SIP DNA | ecosystem: Engineered > Bioreactor > Anaerobic > Unclassified | place: Washington, USA...
GAAAAATTTAACTTAACAGAAATTCAATCCGACGCTATATTAGAAATGAAACTAAGAAGGTTAACAGGACTTGAAAGAACTAAAATAGAATCAGAATTAGCAGAATTATTAAAGTTGATAGCTGAATATAAAGAAATATTAGCAAATAGCGAAAGAGTTTATCAAATAATCAAAGAAGAACTTTTAGAAATAAAATCAAAATACAATGATGAAAGAAAAACAAAAATTGATATGACTGCAATTGACTTTATAGAAGATGAGGCTTTGATTCCAACAGAAGAAATTATAATAACTTTAACTAATAAAGGTTATATAAAAAGAATAACTTCAGATACATATCGAATTCAAAACAAAGGAGGAGTAGGAGTTAAAGGAATGAGTACTAATGAAGAAGATTTCGTACAAAACCTAATAACCTTATCTACTCACGACTATGTCTTGTTTTTCACGAACAAAGGAAAAGTTTATAGAGTTAAGGGTTACGAAATCCCACAATATAGTAGACAAGCAAAAGGATTGCCTATTATAAACTTACTTCCAATTGAAAAAGATGAAGTTATTAATTCGATTTTAGCTATATCACCATCAGATTTAAATGGAAGTCTTGTTTTTGCAACTAAAAAAGGTAACATTAAAAAAACTAATTTAATAGAATTTGAGAGCATAAGAGTTACTGGTAAAATAGCAATTTCGTTGAAAGAAGATGACGAACTAATAGGAGTAAGAGAAATTGTTAAAGGAAATAACATAATGTTAGCTTCTTCATCTGGAAGAATGGTATGCTTTGGCGAAGAAGAAATAAGAACAATGGGAAGAAATGCTGGAGGAGTTAGAGGAATAAACTTAGGAGATGCTGAATGTGTTGGAATTGAAATAGCTATTCCAGACAAAGAGGTTTTAGTAGTAACAGAAAAAGGGTATGGGAAAAGAACAAAAGTGGAAGAATACCGAGTTACTCACAGAGGAAGTAAAGGAGTTAAAACATTAAATACAACAGAAAAAAATGGTAAGATTATATCTTTTAAAATTGTTGATGAAGAAGAAGAGCTTATTATTATAAGTGATAATGGTATGATCATTAAACTCCCCGTTTCTCAAATCTCAACCATGAGCAGAGTTACACAAGGGGTTAGATTGATTAGCTTAAAAGAAAATCAAAAAGTGTCGGCAGCATTTAACGTTTCAAAAACGAAAGAAGAAATAGAAACAGAAGAAGACGAGTAGTCTTCTTTTTATGTTCCACGTGAAACATAAAAAGATAATTAACAAAAATTAATGTTCCACGTGGAACATCACCGCTATAACAAATTAATATATTAATAATAAAAATTATTTGTTTTCTTTCTGCTAACAAAAATATTTCCCGGGAAATATTTTTATAATAATTGATATTATCAAAAAAATAAGGTATATTGTATTTGGTACAACAAAAGTGATGTAATCAGGTCAGATTCGGAAGAAAGCAGCCTCGTCGTCCTCCTTTTGTGTGTACCATTTTTTTATGAGGTGTAAAATGAAAAATTATATGTTGGAGGCTCTAAAACAAGCAGAAAAAGCTAGTAAAAAAAATGAAGTTCCAATAGGAGCGGTTTTAGTATTAAATAATAAAATAATTGCAAAAGCTTTTAATAAAAGAGAAAAAACCAGAAACGTTTTAGCTCACGCCGAAGTTTTAGTTCTTCAAAAAGGAAGCAAAAAAATTAAAGATTGGCGTTTTGATAATTGTGAACTTTATGTAACTTTAGAACCATGTAAAATGTGTACAGAAATATTAAAACAAGCGAGAATAAAAAAAGTTTATTTTGGATCTAAACAAATGAATAATATTAATCAAGATAAATTGTTAGATTCTGAATATAAGCCTAATGATTGTTGTGAAAATATAATAAAGGAATTTTTTAAATCTAAAAGAAAAAAATGACATTTATAATTAATAAAATAAGTGTTATAATAAAATAAGTGAGTAGGTGACAGAATGAATTATAAAGCTTTATATCGAAAATATCGTCCTGAAAATTTTGAAGAAGTAGTTGGACAAAAAGAAATTGTTTGCACTTTACAAAACTCAATAAAAGAAGGAAAGATTGGCCATGCATATTTGTTTAATGGACCTAGAGGGACAGGAAAAACCAGTTTAGCTAAAATATTTGCAAAAGCAGTTAATTGCTTAAATAATAAAAACGGTTCTCCTTGTAACAAGTGTGAAGTTTGTTTATCTATATCAAAAGAAGAAGTTACAGATATTATTGAAATTGATGCCGCATCTAATAATGGTGTAGATGAAATAAGAGAATTGAAAAGTAAAATAAACCTTGTACCAACTGTTTGTAATTATAAGGTATATATTATTGATGAAGTTCATATGCTTTCTACAGGTGCTTTTAATGCGTTGTTAAAGACATTAGAAGAACCGCCAAAAAACATTATTTTTATTTTAGCAACAACAGAAATTCATAAAGTACCATTAACTGTTATTTCTCGTTGTCAAAATTTTAATTTTAAAAAAATCAGCGAAAAAGAAATAGCAAAACAATTAAAATTGATTTCTACGAAAGAAAAAATAAAAATAGAAGACGAAGCTTTAGAAGCTTTAGCTATAAATGCTAATGGTGGTTTAAGAGATGCAATTGGTTTTTTAGAACAAGTTTCTTCAATTTCCGAAAGTATAATTACTGAAAACAATGTAGAAAGTTTGTTTGCGCTTACTAATGTGAAAGAAATATCAACATTAATTAGAAATGTTTTTGAAAACAAAACGTCAGAAATTTTTAAACAAATTAAAGAAATAAATCAAGAAGGAAAAGATTTTGAAAAAATCACACAAGAGATTGCTATTTTCTTAAAAGACATGCTTTTTTATAAAAAAGCACCAAAATATTTTTTAGAATATTCTAAATATGATATTTCTTTATATTTTCAACTTGATGAACTTGATGAAGAATTAATAAATGAAAGCATAAATATTTTTTTAGAAGCAATGAATAATTATAAAACTTCTTCTACACCAAAATTGATTTTTGAAATAGCAATTTTAAGATTAGTTAATATTTTTGAAGACAGTGAAAGAAAAACAATTGTAGTTGAGATATCTAAAGAAAAACAAAATAAAGAAACGATAGTTGAAAAAAACGAGAAATTAGTAGAAACAGATAAAGATTTACCAAAGGTAAAAATTGAAGATAACAAAAAAATATTGATTAATAATGCTATATCTAAAGCTGATAAAACAAAATTAAAAGAAATTAAAAAAAGTTTTGAACAAATGTCAACTTTTTTAGTAAATAAAGATTTCAAAAATATAGCAGCTCTCTTATGTGATGGTTATGTATCTTGTGTAGGAGAAAATGATATAATATATGTTTATAAATATAATGGTCTAGTTGAAAAAGCGGACAACGTTATTGAAGATATTGAAAAATTAGTAAAAAACATTTTAAAAACTAAATATAGAGTTATTAATGTTTCAGAAGAAAATTGGAAAATAATTAGAAGTTTTTATTTAGATAAACTAAAAAATAACGAAAGAATAAAAATTTTAGAAGAAAAAGAAGAAATTATAAAACCAAAAAAAGAAGTCAAAGAATTGGCAAAAGCAATTTCGATGTTTGGTGATGAAATAATAGAAATTAAGTAAAGAGGTGTAAAAAATGAACATGCAATTAATGATTAAACAAGCACAAAAAATGCAAAGTGACATTTTAAAATCTAAAGAAGAAATTAATCAAAAAATATTTCCCGGGAAATATTCTTATTTAGAAATTGAAATAAATGGCAAAAAAGAAATAATAAAAGTTACAATTGACAAAAGTTTAAAAATATCAGATGAAGAAGACGTAGAAATGTTAGAAGATGTAATTGCTTTAGCTTTGAAAGATGCAATTACTAAAGTTGATAAAGAAACAGAAGAAAAATTAGGCAAATATGGATCAGGAATGTCGGGGCTATTATAATGAATTATCCAAAAAGTATTAATGATTTAATTGATTGCTTCAAAGATTTGCCTGGTGTAGGAGAAAAAACAGCAGAAAGAATGGCTTTATCAACCTTAGATTTTGAAAAAGAAAAACTTGATTATTTTGCAAAATCTTTTATTGATGTTAAAACCAAAATTAGAAGATGTAAAACGTGTAACAATATTTCTGAAAACGAGCTTTGCGAAATTTGCAAGGATAAAAGTAGAGATAATCAAAGACTATGTATTGTAGAAGATATTAGAAGTATTATTTTATTTGAAAAAAACAAAATATTTTCTGGTAAATATCATGTTTTTGATAAGTTAATTTCTCCGATTGAAGGTATTGGACCAGATGATATAGATATCAATAAATTATTAGAAAGAATTAAAAATGAAGAAATAAAGGAAATAATAATTGCTATAAAACCTTCTCTTGAGGGTGAAACAACAGCTATGTACATTAAAAAATGTTTGGAAAACAATTCAACTGTTATTGTTTCTAAAATTGCTCAGGGTATTCCTATGGGAGCAGCCATGGAATATATTGATCCATTAACACTAGAAACTGCTTTTTATAATCGTAAAGAAATTTAAATAAACGAGGTGCTGACTATGTTTTATAATATAAACACTAATAAGCAACAAATTTGTGTGCTTTTAAAAGAACAAATAGAAAAAGATCATATTAGTCACGCTTATATAATTTGTTGCGAAGATATAAAAACAGCAAATGATTTTGCTGTTTCTTTAGCAAAAAAACTTGTTAAAAAGGACGAAACAAATATAATAGTTATTGAGCCTGATGGACTTTGGATAAAAAAAGAACAAATAGTAAATTTGAAAAATCAGTTTATAACTAAATCTTTGACCAAATCAAAAAGGACATATATCATAAAATCTTGTGACCAATTAAATATTCACGCAGGAAACAGCATGTTAAAACTTTTAGAAGAACCAGAAGAGAATATAACAGGTATTTTAACGACTAATGCGTTAAACAAAGTTTTGACAACAATTGTTTCTCGTTGTCAAATTATTAAATTAAAAAATGCTGTTAGTTTATCAAATATTTTTGAAAATTTAAATTTAGATGATAATATAGATTTGAAGATTGAAAAAATGTTTGATTTCATTATAAAATATGAAATAGAAGGATTAAATGTTTATCCAGAAATAAATAAATATTGGCATGATATTGATTTTCCTAAAGAAAATTATCAAGTAGGAATAACAATTTTAATTTATATTTATAAAGATGTTTTAAATATTCTTTATAATAATACAATCGAGTATTTTCCAAATCATATTGATAAGTTAAAACTTATATCAAAAAACAAAATAAAAGAAAACATATTAAACAAAATAATGATTTTATCTTCGATTAAAGAAAAAATCAAAAATAATTTAAATTTAAATTTAATTATAGATAAAATTTTAATAGAATTTAATCGGGAGGACAAAAAATGATAGAAGTAGTAGGGATAGTTTTTGAAAAAGGTTCGAGAATATATTATTTTTCACCAAATAACAATTCAAAATATCAAAAGAATGATAGAATTATTGTTGAAACGGATCGAGGATTACAAATCGGAACTGTTGTTCAAGAAAACATTGAGCTTCCAAAGAGTAAATTAAAATTACCATTAAAAAGTATTTATAGAATAGCAAAAGAAGAAGATGAAAACACTCAAATCCAAAATAAAGAAGATTCAAAAAAAGCAATTAATAAAGTTGAAAAATTAATAGCTAATCTAAAATTAGATATGAAAATAGTTGATGCCGAGTTTACTCTTGATAAAAGACAATTAATGTTTCATTTTGTTTCTGAAAATAGAGTTGATTTTAGAGAATTAGTAAAAGAAATAGCAAAAATATATAAAACAAGAATTGAATTAAGGCAAATTGGAATTAGAGATAAAGCGAAAAATGTGGGTGGATTAGGTGTCTGTGGAAGAGAATTATGCTGTTCTAAATTTTTAACTGAGTTTGATAATGTTTCTATAAATATGGCTAAAAATCAAAACATTGCATTGAATCCCACAAAAATTAACGGTGCTTGTGGAAGATTATTATGTTGCTTGACTTATGAAAATGATCTTTATTCAGATTTAAAAAAAGAATTACCTTCTATTGGAGAATTTGTTAAAGTGAAAGAAGGAAAAGGAAAAGTAATAGCTATCAATGTTTTAAAACAAGCATATAAAGTACAATTAGAGAATAATGAAATAATAGAAATAATCAAATAAAAAGATTGGAGGAGTTTAAATGAATCAAAAAAGTTATAATGGAACTCCTACGTTGTATTTAGTTCCCACTCCAATTGGTAATTTAGAAGATATAACTATTAGAAGCTTAAATATTTTAAAAGAAACTGATGTTATTTTTTGTGAAGATACTAGAGTAACTTTAACTTTGCTCAATCATTTTGATATTAAGAAAAAATTGATTGCGTCGCATGATCATAATGAAGAACAAACAAAACAACTAATGGTAGATTATTTAGAAAAGGGTAAAAATATTGCGATTGTAACAGACAGAGGAACACCAATTATCAGTGATCCAGGATACAAAGGAGTGCAATATGTTATTGAAAAAGGATATAATGTAGTTGGATTGCCTGGACCTACAGCTTTAATTCCAGCTCTTATTGTTTCTGGAATTGAACCTTCTCCTTTTTTATTTTATGGATTCTTAGATAATAAAAAAACTAAAAGGGAAAAAGAACTTTTAGAATTAAAAGAATTAAAAACAACTATAATTTTTTATGAATCACCTCATAGAATAAAAAAAACAATGCAATCATTATTAAATATTTGGGGAAACAGGAAAATTTCTATATCTAGAGAAATATCAAAAAAATTTGAAGAAATTTATCGCGGTAACATTGAAGATTTCATTGATTTAGAAGCAAAAGGTGAATTTGTTCTTGTTATTGAAGGAAACAAACAAAATTATGCTGAAAACAAAGATGTTTTTATAGATATTGAAGATTTAATAGAAGAAGGATATACTAAAAATCAAGCAATTGGTAAAGTTTCTAAAAAAAACAAGATTGATCGTAATGATTTATATAAAAAATATCTTAATAGGAAGTGATTAAATGAAATTAGTTGTTGGTTTAGGAAATCCTGGTAAATCATATGAAAAAACAAGACATAATGTTGGTTTTAGAGTAATCGATTCTGTCGCTGATTTTTATGGTGTAAAAAAATACAAACAAAAAAAACAAGGTTTATATTTTGAAATAGAAACAGAAACGGAGAAAATTATATTTTTAAAACCACAAAGTTATATGAATTTATCTGGTATAGTTGTTAAAAACTTTGTTGATTATTTTAAAGTTAAAACAGAAGAAATTTTAATTATTAGTGATGATATAGATTTGCCGATTGGAAAAATAAGAATCAAACCACAAGGCAGTTCTGGAGGACATAATGGTTTAAAAAATATAGAGGAAACGATTGGAAGTCCTGAATATAAAAGAATCAAAATCGGCACTAACAACGGCAAATTAATTTCAGCTGAAAAATTCGTCTTAGAAAAATTTTCGAAAAAAGAAAACGAGGAAATAGAAAAGATAATTGTAATAGTTAAAAACATTATCTTTGATTATTTAAAAGAAGATTTTAATAATTTAATGAATAAATACAATTAAGAAGGAGAAAAAGATGAGAAGTTTTGAAAAAATAAGTTATCAACAATTTCAAAAGGATTTTTCTAATGATGTTGAATATGATACAATAAAAATTCCCAAAAGAAAAACAATATCATCAGCCGGTTATGATTTTTTTCTTCCTTTTAATTTAAGTATAAAACCAAATGAAACAATAAAAATTCCAACAGGAATAAAAGTTTGTTTAGAAGCTAATGAATTTTTAAGTATTGTAGTTAGAAGTAGTTTGGGAATAAAATATAACATGCGAATGTGCAATCAAGTTGGTATTATTGATGCTGACTATTATAATAACGAAGAAAACGAAGGACATATTATAGCTTTTATTAAAAATGAGGGTTCAGAAATAGTTGAATTAGAACAAGGTAAAGGTTTTGTCCAAGGTATTTTATTAAATTATTTAACTGTATCAGATGAAGAATCAATTAATGATAGGAGAAATGGAGGATTTGGAAGTACAGATAAGGAGGAAAAAAATGAATAAAGGCAAGTATTATATTACGACATCAATCGTTTATGCATCTGCTAAGCCGCACATTGGGAATACTTATGAAGTTGTTTTAGCAGATGCTATTGCACGATTTAAAAGACAAGAAGGTTATGATGTTTATTTTCAAACCGGAACGGATGAACATGGTTTAAAAATAGAAAAAAAAGCAGAAGAAAACAATCAAAGTCCACAAGAATATGTTGATGAAATAGCTTTAAAAGTAAAAGAAATTTGGGATTTAATGGATTCGTCTTATACTTCATTTGTTAGAACAACAAATCCTGAACACAAAGAAACAGTAAAACGAATTTTTAAAAAAATGTTGAACAATGGAGACATATATAAAGGTAAATATGAAGGGTTATATTGCATTCCATGTGAATCTTTTTTTACTAATAGTCAATTAATAGATGGAAAATGTCCAGACTGTGGAAGAGAAGTTACTTCTGTTTCAGAAGATGCCTATTTTTTAAAATTATCAAAATATGTTGATAAATTAAAAAAACATTATGATGAACACCCGGATTTTATTGAACCTATTAGTCGTAAAAACGAAATTTATAATAATTTTATAAAACCAGGATTACAAGATTTATGTGTTTCAAGAAGTTCTTTTAAATGGGGCATACCGGTACCAATCGAAGAAAATCATGTTATATATGTTTGGATTGATGCTTTAACAAATTATATAAATTTTATAGGTTATGATCCAAAAAATCAAGATGATTCAAAATTTTTAAAATTATGGCCTGCCGATTTACATGTGTTAGGTAAAGATATTTTAAGATTTCATATGATATATTGGCCAGTAATTTTGATGTCATTAGGGTTAGAACTTCCTAAAAAAATATATGCCCATTCGTGGTATGTTAATAATGAAGGAAAAATTAGCAAATCTAAAGGATCTTTAAATTATGCTGATGAATTAGTTGAAATCTTTGGCGTCGAAGCATTACGCTATTATTTATTGAGTGAGATGCCTTATGCTAATGATGGATTAATTTCAGAAGATTTAATAAGAGAAAAGGTTAATTCTGATTTAGCTAATAATTTAGGGAATTTAATTAATCGGACAATTGCAATGAATTTGAAATATTTTAATGGGCAAATTTTCGAAGCCAAAAACACAGATAAAATTGATAAAGATTTAATTGATTGTGCACTAAAAACAAAAGATTTAGTAAAACAAAAAATGAACACTTTACATGTTGGCGACAGTTTGTCAGAAATTATGAATTTATCAAGAAGATGTAATAAGTATATAGATGAAAAAACACCATGGTTACTAGCAAAGGAAGAAGCAAAAAAAGAAGATTTACAAACTACTATGTATAATTTGTTAGAATCAATTCGTTTTATTGGCGTTTTATTACAGCCATATATGCCAAAAACTTCTCAAAAAATATTAGATATTTTTGGACTAAAAGAAAGTGGTTTAGATACAATTGAAAAGTTTGGTTATTTAAATAATACAAACAAAACAAAAGAGATAGAACCTTTATTTATGAGAATTGAAAAAAAATAAAAAATTATACCTAGAAATGGTATAATTTTTTTATAGGAGAAAAAATTATGTTTATAGATACTCATTGTCATATTGATGAACTAAATGAAAAAGAAGTTATTAAATATTTAGAAAATGCTCAGAAAAACGATGTAGAAAAGTTAATAATATCAGGAGTAGATTTAGAATCTAGTAAAAAAGTTATAGATCTTTCAAATAAATATTCAAATATTTATTGTACTATTGGTATTCATCCAAATAATATTGCTAATCTATCAGAAAATTATCTCTTTGAATTAGAAAAAATGTCAAAAAATTCAAAAGTGGTTGGCATAGGCGAAATTGGGTTGGATTATTTTTATATAAAAGATAATTCAGTTAAACAAATTGAAATTCTTGAGCAACAGTTATTATTAGCAGAAAAATTAAAATTACCAATTGTAATTCATAATCGTGATGCTGACGAGGATATTTTAAGAATTATTAAAAAATATAGTTTAAAAGGTGTTTTTCATTGTTTTTCATCTAATTTGGAATTTGCAAAAAAAATTATCTCTTTGAATTATAAATTAGGAATTGGTGGAATAATAACTTTTAAAAACAGTGATTTAAAAAATCAAATAAAAGAAGTGGAAATTAAACATATAGTTTTAGAAACAGATTCTCCTTATTTGTCTCCAGAACCAAATAGAGGGCAAATCAATGAGTCAGCAAATATTAAATTTATTGCAGAAAAATTAAGCAAAATTAAAAACAAAACCCTTGAAGAAATAGCTAGGGAAACAACTCGGAATGCTAAAGAGTTATTTGACTTTAATAACTAAAAATGCTAAAATAATAGTATTAAAGAGGTGACTTTATGAAAGAAAAATTATTAAAATTAACTAAAGTAATATATGCTCTTTCTTTTATTATTGTCTTTTCATTTGTTTTGCCTTTTGAAATAAAAACAATAGGAAAAATTGAAAAAAACGTTCCTATTTTAATTCAAAATAAAAAATACAATTCTTTTCCAAAAGATGTTTCTGACAAATTGATTTTAGCAACATTTGTTGGAGAATTAACTGGATATGGGCCGGATTGTCCAAAATGTATTGGAATAACAGCTGGAGGACATGATGCTAGGAATGGTAATGTTTATTATGATGATAAAGAATATGGAAAAGTAAGAATTGTAGCGTCTTCTACAAAATATAAAATGGGAACAATCTTGAGAATTAATTCTAAAAGAATTTCTTCAAAACCCTTTTATGCAATCGTTTTAGACCGCGGTGTCAGTGGAAATGTAATCGATTTACTTTTTCCAACTCAAGATGAAGCTAGATTTGTAGGAAGACAAAAAAATTTAACTTTTGAAATAATGAGAATAGGAAGATAAAAAGATTGTTAAAACAATCTTTTTAAATAAGAAGAGGTAAAAATGGAACAAATAAGGCCTAAAAAAAAATTTGGGCAAAATTTTTTAATTGATAACAATATTTTAAATAAAATTGTAAAAATAGCAGAGATAGAGCCTAATTCATTAGTTATTGAAATCGGAATAGGAACAGGTAACTTAACTGAACAATTGATTAAAGAAAAAATTACTTTGTTAGGATATGAAATAGACAATAGTTTAAAAGAGGGTTTAGATAAAAAATTTAATAATTACTCTAATTTAAACGTTGTTTATGATGATTTTTTAAAAAGAAATTTAAAAGAAGATTTAAAACCTTATGAAAACAAAACAAAATATGTTATTGCTAATCTCCCATATTATATAACTACACCGATTATAACTAAAATAATTGAATCTGATTTTAATCCGCAAAAAATGTTGTTAATGGTTCAAAAAGAAGTTGGAGACAGATTGGCAGCTCAACCCGGAACCAAAGCATATGGGTCTTTAACAGTTTTTATTAAATACTATTTTGAAGTAAAAAAAATGTTTTTAGTATCAAAAAACGCTTTTTTCCCAAAACCTAATGTAGATAGTTTAATTGTTAAGTTTGAAAAAACACCAATAAAATATGAAGTTAATAATGAAAAATTATTTTTTAAATTTGTAAAAGATGCTTTTGTTCAAAAAAGAAAAACACTAAAAAACAACATAAAAAACTATGATTTAATAAAAGTTGAAGAAACATTAAAAAAATATAATTTAGATTTAACTGTTCGAGCTGAAAAATTATCGATTGAACAATTTATTGACATCACCAATAATTTATAATAAAACCATTGATTTTATAAAAGTAAAGTGTTAAAATCAAATTGTATTAGTTATACAATTGGGAGGAAAAGTTAATGAAAATCACATCAGTAAATGTTAGAAAAATTGAAAAAGAAGATTCACGCATGAGAGGAATCGCATCAATTTTAATTGATGATTGTTTTGCAGTTCATGACATTAGAATAATTGAAGGAGATAAAGGAATATTTATAGCGATGCCTAGTCGTAAAACAGCAACAGGTGGATATAGAGATATTGCTCATCCAGTTACTCCAGAAGCTAGAAAAATGTTTGAAGATGCGATTTTACCTGAATACGAAAAAGTAGAAAGCGGTATAACAGAAAGTAACGAAGAACCACAAGAAGAATAATGGTTCTTTTTTTGTCTACAAGTGTTAAAGAACTTTACTTTACTTATTTTAAAATGCTATACTTTAATTAAGGTTTGGTGATATAAATGAGTAATAAAGCTTCGAAGACAACAAAAAGAAGATTGAGATTATTTACTATTATTACTTTAATAGTTTTTGTTTTGTTTGTTTCTAACGTTGCATCATTATATATTCAAATTCAAAATTCAAACCAAAAAGAAACAGAATTAGTTGTAGAATTAAACACCTTAAAAGATAAGACTATTTATTTGCAAAATGAAGTGAAAAAATTAAGTGATCCAGATTATGTTGCAAAATATGCCAGAGAAAAATATCTTTATTCAAAAGATGGTGAATATACTATTAAACTACCTTAAGCACGTAAGTGCTTTTTTCTTTTTAATTTGTTTTATTTATGATAAAATAAATGAGGTGATTTAATGAAAACAAATAATATCAACCCTTTAATTTTAGCGTATCTTGGAGATGCAATATACGAATTAGAAATCAGAAAGTATTTAATATTTCAAGGTATTCAAAAAGTAAAATTATTACAAGAAGCTTCTGAAAAATATGTGAGTGCAACTGCTCAAGCTTATAAACTAAAAGAATTGATTGATCAAAACTTTTTTTCAGAACAAGAAATAGAAATAATAAAAAGAGCACGCAACACTAAAGAAGGAAGTAGAAGAAAAACTAATGTTATAGCTCACAAACTTTCTACAGGATTAGAATCTTTATTTGGAAGTTTATATTTAGAAAACAATTATCAAAGAATTGAAGAAATAATTTCAAAGATAGTAGGTGAAATATGTTAATTTATGGTAAAAATAGTGCAATATCTATAATTGAAGGAAATCAAAAAATAAAAAAAATTTATTTATCTGAAAGTTTTAATGATAAAAATATCATTACTCTTTTAAGAAAACACAAATTTAGTTATGAAACTAAATCAATAAGAAAAATAAACAATCTTGCTCCAGGCCTAAATCAGGGTATAATAATTGATGTCGAAGATTATAAATACTATGATTTAGAAACTTTAATTGAAAGTGCAAAAACTCCTAGTTTTTTTGTTATTCTTGATCACATTGAAGATCCTCATAATTTAGGAGCAATTATTAGAACTTGTGAAGCAGCAGGAGTGGACGGGGTTATTATTCCTAATAAAAGGAGCGCACAAGTTAATTCGACAGTTATGAAGGTCAGTTCGGGTGCATTAGATAATATTAAAGTTTGTTTAGTATCTAATATAGTAAATACAATGAAGAAACTAAAAGAAAAAGGTTTTTGGACAGTTGGAACTAAAATGGAAACGAAACAAACTTATTATGATTTAGATTATAAAATGAATATTTGTTTAATTATAGGTAATGAAGGTTCAGGTATAAGTAATTTGGTTGAAAAAGAATGTGATTATATGGTTAATATTCCAATGGTTGGTAAAATTAACAGTTTAAATGCTTCAGTAGCCACAGGAATTATTGTTTTTGAAATATTAAAAAAATCAAGAGAGTAGGTGTTAGATGAAATCATATAAAGAATATAATGATTCGGAACTTTTATATTTGATTTGTGAAAAAAATGAAGATGCATATGATGTCCTATATAAAAAATACTTGCCTATTGTTGAAATAAAAGCTAAAAAATATATTAATTTTGGCAAAACCAAAGGATTAGATATTAATGATTTGGTTCAAGAAGGCATGATTGGTTTAAATGAAGCAATTAAAGATTTTAAAGAAAACAAAAATATTAAGTTTTCAACTTTCGCAAGTTTATGTATTGAAAGACAAATTAGTTCCTCTATAAAAAAGGCTAATCGTCAAAAACACAAAAATTTAAATGATTCAATCTCAATTGATGATGATTTTTCTAAAGAAGCTAAAACATTGTTAGAAAAATTATTTAATAAAAACGAATTAGATCCTAGTGAAAAAATGATAAAAGATGAAACAGAAAAAGAAATAAACGATAAACTTAAAAAAATATTATCTCCTTTAGAAGTACAAGTTTTAAATTATCGAATAAAAGGTTATGAATATAAAGAAATAGCTGAAAGATTGAATAAATCATATAAATCAATTGATAGTACGATTCAAAGAATAAAAAACAAATTAAAAAACAATTATTAAAAACATTGACTTTGCTATACAAATATGTTATTTTGTATTTGTAAACACAAGTAGGTGTTTTTATTTTGGAAAAATTGGAAGTGAAAAAAATGATTAAAGATTATTTTCTTAACGTAAAAAAAGAAGTAAAAAAAATCAGATGGCCAAATAAAAAAGATATGGCAAAATATTCTTCTGCTGTATTAAGTTTTTGTTTCTTTTTTGCTTTATATTTTTTTCTTATCAATATAATTATAGTTTTTTTAAAGGAAGTGTTAAATTAGATGGAAGAAAAACGCTGGTATGTAGTTAATACTTATTCTGGTCACGAAAATAAAGTAAAAGAAAAATTAGAAATGCGTTTAGAATCCTTAAATATGCAAGACTATATTTTTAGAGTAGTAGTTCCAGAACAAACTGAGATTGAAGTAAAAGATGGAGTTCAAAAAGAAAAAACTAAAAAATTATTTCCAGGTTATGTTTTGATAGAAATGATTATGTCTGATGAAGCTTGGTATGTAGTTCGTAATACTCCAGGAGTTACAGGTTTTATTGGTTCGAGTGGGAAAGGTGCTAAACCAATTCCTTTATCTCCAATTGAAGCTGATCGTATTTTAGGACAAATGGGAATGAGTAGATTACAATTAGGTACTGAAATAAATGTTGGTGATAAAGTTAAGATGATATCTGGTCCATTCAGTTCAATGGAAGGAAGAATTGACTTTATTGACGAAGAAAACCAAAGATTAAAAGTTATAGTTGATTTATTTGGGCAAGAAACTACTATTGAAGTAGAATTAGTGCAAGTTGAAAAGATTTAAAAATTTGATTGCAAACTATTAAAAACAATGCTAAAATGAATGTGCTTTGTTATGTAAATAACAAAAAAATAAAGTGGGAGTATTAAATATATACATTTAACCACTCGCGAAAAAAAATAAATAGGAGGTGTTTTTCGTGGCTAAAGAAATCGTTAAAAAAATAAAATTACAAATTGAAGCAGGTCGTGCAACATCAGCACCTCCAGTTGGAACAGTTCTTGGACCAGCTGGAATAAACTTACAAGAATTTTGTACAAGATTTAATGATGAATCAAAAGAAATGATGGGAGATATAGTTCCTGTTGAAATTTCAGTTTATGATGATCGTTCTTTTTCTTTTATTATTAAAACTTCACCAGCAGCATTTTTATTAAAAAAAGCAAGTGGTGTAAAAAAAGGAACTGCAACTTGTTCAAAAGAAACAGTTGGTAGTGTAACTAAAAGTCAAGTTCGTGAAATTGCTGAAAAAAAATCAGTAGATTTAAATGCATATGATATTGAATCTGCTATTAAGATTATCGAAGGTACTGCTAAAAGCATGGGAATCGAAATCAAAGAAGATTAATGTTTTTTAAAGTGGGAGGGAAACCGTTAAGACCACAGAAGGAGATAAAAATATGAAAAAAAGAAGTAAAAAATACGAAGAATTGTTAAAAAAAATTGACAAAAAAACTTTGTACTCAGCAGAAGATGCAATTAAGTTAGCTAAAGATTCAGCTTTGACTAAATTTGATTCTTCAGTAGAATTAGCTGTTAGATTAAATTTGGATACAAAGAAAGTTGATCAACAACTAAGAGGTGCTTTTGTTTTACCTAACGGAACTGGAAAAACAAAAAGAATTTTAGTTTTAGCTAAAAGTGAGAAAGCAAAAGAAGCTGAGAAAGCTGGAGCAGATTATGTAGGAGATCTTGATTTAATAGAAAAAATCGAGAAAAAGAACTGGTTAGATTTTGATGTAATCATTGCAACTCCAGATATGATGCCTTTATTAGGTAAATTAGGTAAAGTTTTAGGACCTAAAGGGTTAATGCCTAATCCTAAAACAGGAACAGTAACTAACGATATTGAAAAAGCAGTATCTGATGTTAAAAAAGGTATGATTGAATACAAAACAGATAGTTTTGGTATCGTTCATACAATTATTGGAAAAGTTTCTTTTTCAGAAGAAAAATTAGTAGAAAATTTAAATGCTTTTATGGATTTAATTAAAAAAATTAAACCTACAGCATCTAAAGGAATATATATAAAAAGTATTGTTATTTCTACAACAATGGGTCCAGGAATTAAAATTGATTCAAATTCCTTTGACAAATAAAAATAAAAATAGTATACTAAAAAAGAATTAAAAACCAAAGACAGTAGGAGCGAAAGCTTAATGAATTCCTACCGAGGGAATTAAGACTAGTATGTTTTAACCTTCGCAGATTGTCTACGAAGGTTTTTTATATAAAAAAGGAGGTGTGTCAAAATGCCTAGTAAAAAAGTTTTAGAAATAAAACAAGAAGTAGTTTCTGTTATCAAAGATAAAATAGAAAATTCTGCTTCTGTTATATTTGTAGATTATAGAGGTTTAACGGTTGATGAAACTAATCTTTTAAGAATAAAACTAAAAGAATCAGATACTGAATTAAAAATTTATAAAAATACATTAGTTAGAAGAGCTTTAGAAAATTTAAAATTAGATTTAGGAGATGTTTTAGAAGGTCCAAGTGCTATAACAATTTCGAAAGAAATGATTGATCCTATCAAAGTTTTGACAAATTTTGCTAAAGAACATAAAACTTTAACTATTAAAGGCGGAATTATTGAAGGAAAGATATCAACATTAGAAGAACTTAATAATTTAGCAACAATTCCATCAAGAGAAACTTTGTTAAATATGTTAGCAGGTGGAATGATGGAAATAGTAAAAGACTTATCTATCTGTTTAAATTTGTACAGTGAACAAAAAAATAATTAATAATAAAAAATAAGGAGGAAATTAAAATGGCAAAATTAACAAAAGAAACATTTATCGAAGCATTAAAAGAAATGACATTATTAGAAGTTAAAGAATTAGTAGACGCAATGAAAGAAGAATTAGGTGTTGATCCGAGTTCTGTAGCAGTAGCTGCAGCACCAGCAGCAGCAGTAGAAGAAGGACCTACAACTGCAACTGTAGTTATTACAGCAGCAGGTGCAAATAAATTGCAAGTAATTAAAATAATTAGAGAAATTACTGGATTAGGTATTAAAGAAGCTAAAGACATTGCAGATGCTGGTGGAAATGTTAAAGAAAATGCTAAGATTGATGAAGCAAACGAAATTAAAGCTAAGCTTGAAGAAGCTGGCGCAACAGTAGAATTAAAATAATTTTAAAGTAAGGAAAGCCTATATTGATTTATTTAATATAGGCTTTAACTGTCCTTAAAAGGAGAAATATGAATCAATATTTTGAAAACAGTGATTTAAAATCAGACATAAAAATAATAGAATTTGAATTGCTTAATCAAAAATATCAGATGTTTACAGACAATGGTGTTTTTTCTAAAAATAAGTTAGATTATGGAACGAAGTTATTAATCAGTGTACTACCTTTATCAACAATAACAGGTCAAGTTTTAGATCTAGGATGTGGATATGGTGTAGTTGGTTATGTTATAGCAGAAAAAACAACGGCTATTATTGATATGGTCGATGTAAATCTTAGAGCATTACATTTGGCAAAAAGAAACACAAAAAAATTTAAAGAGAAAGTAAATATTTTTGAAAGTGATGTTTATAATAATATAAAGAAAAAATATGATTACATTATTACTAATCCTCCTATTAGAGCTGGTAAAGAGGTTGTGAACAAATTTCTTTTTCAAGCTAAAGATTATTTGAAAAAATCTGGAGAATTATGGTTTGTGATTAGAAGAGAACAAGGCGCAAAAACAATTATTAAAAATTTAGATAAAGAATATAATTTATCAATAGTAAAAAAAGATAAAGGTTTTTTTATTGTTTGTTGTAAAAATTGTTGACACAGAGCTTGTTGTTTGATAAAATCTTAAATTGGTACTATGTTTTTATAAACATGTTCTTTGAAAAATTTGATATTGGGGTGAAAAGATGTCTTATAAGTTAAAAAAGTTCGGAGATTATCGTGAAAGAGTAGATTTTTCCAAGGTAGAAAATATCGTTAAAATGGAAGATTTATTAGAAATACAGACGAAATCTTATCAGTGGTTCATAACCGAGGGAATAAAAGAAGTTTTCCATGATTTCTTTCCAGTAGAAGGATGTTCCGGAACGTTATCCCTAGATTTTGGTGAATTTCATTTTGAAAAACCAAGACATTCTAAAAAAGATAGCAAAGATCGAGAAGCGACGTACGCCGCACCACTTAAAGTGGAGGCACGTCTTTTAAACAATGAAACGGGAGAAGTTAAAGAACAAGAAGTTTTCTTAGGTGATATTCCTTTGATGACAGAAAATGGAACTTTTATTATTAATGGAGCAGAAAGAGTAATTGTTTCTCAATTACTTCGTTCTCCAAGTGTTTATTTTAAAAAAGAAATAGATAAGAATGGTAAAAGTGTTTTTTCTTCAGAACTTATTCCAACTAGAGGTACTTGGTTAGAATATGAAACAGATGCTCGTGATATTTTACACGTTAGAATTGACCGTTCAAGAAAAGTTTATATTACAACTTTTTTAAGAGCATTAGGTTTATCTTCTGACGAAAACATTCTTGAGCTATTTGGAGATAATGAATATATAAAGAATACTCTTACTAAAGATATGACTAAAAATAAAGAAGAAGCTTTAATTGAAATTTACGAAAGATTAAGACCGGGAGAACCAGCAACTTTAGATAGTGCAAAAAATCAATTAATAGTAAAATTTTTTGATGAATTAAGATATGATTTAGCAAAAGTAGGACGTTATAAATTTAATAAAAAATTAGATATTTGTGATCGTTTATTAAACACAACTTTAGCTGAAGATATAAAAGAAGGCAAAAAAGTCATTGTTGAAAAAGGGACTTTAATTACAAGAGAAATTTTAGATCAAATTAAACCTCTACTTCATTCAGGATATGGAACGACAGAAGTTAAGATTAATGAAGATTTAGATACTCACAATAAAGTACAAACAATTTTGGTTTATTCAAAGGTTGATAGTACAAAACCAATCAAAATAATTGGCGTAAATATTAATGAAGATTGTAAAAGATTAACTATTGCAGATATTTATGCATCTATTTCATACTATTTAAATCTTTTAGATGGAATTGGAAAAATTGATGAAATTGATCATTTGGCAAATAGAAGAATTAGACAAGTAGGAGAATTATTACAAAATCAATTTAGAATTGGTATTTCTCGTGTAGAAAGAGTTATTCGTGAAAGAATGACAACAATCGACCTTACTACTGCAACTCCTAAAACTCTTATTAACATTCGCCCAGTAACAGCTATATTAAAAGAGTTTTTTGGAAGTAGTCAATTATCACAATTTATGGATCAAGTGAATCCAATGTCTGAAATGACAAACAAACGTCGTTTATCAGCTCTAGGACCTGGAGGCTTATCACGTGATCGTGCCGGAATGGAAGTTCGAGATGTTAACGCTTCTCATTACGGAAGAATCTGTCCAGTAGAATCTCCAGAAGGACCAAACATTGGATTGATTACATCACTTGCAGGTTATGCAAAAATAAATGATTATGGTTTCATTATGACACCGTATCGTAAAGTAGAAAACAAAAAAATTACAGATAAGATTGAATATTTTACAGCAGATGAAGAATATGATTATGTTATTGTTTCAGCAACTGTAAAAATTAATGAAAACAATGAAATAATTGAAGATAATATTACAGCACGTTATCAAGATGAAGTTATCTCAACAAATGCAGAGGCTGTAAACTATGTTGATGTTTCTCCACAACAAATTATTTCTGTTATTACAAGTTGTATTCCTTTCTTGGAACATGATGATGCTAATAGAGCGCTTATGGGTGCTAACATGCAACGTCAAGCATTACCTTTATTACAACCTGAAGCACCTATTGTTGCAACAGGAACAGAATCAGTAGCAGCGATAGATAGTGGAGCTGTAATCATTTCTAAAGTTGATGGAATCGTTGACTATGTAGATGGTAAAAAAATAGTTATTAATACAAAAGACGGTAAAGTCACTTATACTTTAGCAAATTTTGAAAGATCAAATTCAGCTACTTGTTATCATCAAAGACCAATCGTTAAAATTGGAGATAAAATTAACAAAGGACAAATTATTACTGATGGTCCAAGTGTTGATAAAGGTGAAATATCAGTTGGTCGTAATGTAGTTGTAGCATTTATGACATTTAATGGATATAACTATGAAGACGCAATCATTTTAAATGAACAATTAGTTTTAGATGATGCATATACTTCAATTAAAATTGAAAGTTATGACATAGAATGTCGTGATACTAAATTAGGTCCAGAAGAAATAACTAGAGATATTCCAAACGTTTCAGAAGAAGCACGTAAAAATCTTGATATAGATGGTATTGTTCGTGTTGGAACTGAAGTTAAAGAAGGAGATATCTTAGTTGGTAAAGTTACTCCAAAAGGTATGGTAGAATTAACAAGCGAAGAAAAATTATTACATGCTATTTTTGGAGAAAAAACCAGAGAAGTTAGAGATACTTCTTTAAGGGTTGCTCATGGAGCAGATGGTATTGTTAGTGATATTAAAGTTTATACTAAAAAAGAAAACGAAGATATTCCATCAGGAGTATTAAAAACAGTTAAAATTTTTATTGCGCAAAAGAGAAAAATAGGTGTTGGAGATAAAATGGCTGGTCGTCATGGTAACAAAGGTGTTATCTCATTGGTTTTACCAAAAGAAGATATGCCATATTTACCAGATGGAACACCAGTAGATATTTTATTAAATCCATTAGGAGTTCCATCACGTATGAATTTAGGGCAAGTATTAGAATTACATTTAGGTATGGCTGCTAAGAAATTAGGTCTTCATGTAGCGACTCCTGCTTTTGATGGAGCAAAATATGAAGAAATAGAAGCTATGATGGAAAAAGCTAAAATGTCTCCAGATGGTAAGGCAGATCTTTATGATGGAAAAACCGGAGAAAAATTTGATGGCAAAATTAGTGTTGGAGTCATGTATATGATTAAATTAATGCATATGGTTGACGATAAACTTCATGCTCGTTCTACAGGTCCATATTCATTAGTAACACAACAACCATTAGGTGGAAAAGCACAATTTGGTGGACAACGTTTTGGAGAAATGGAAGTGTGGGCTCTATATGCTTATGGAGCTGCTAATGTATTGCAAGAAATTTTAACAGTTAAATCTGATGATGTTGTGGGTAGAGTTAAAGTTTATGAAGCAATTGTTAAAGGAAAAGAAATTCATCAAGCTGGAATTCCAGAATCATTTAAAGTTTTAATAAAAGAATTTCAAGCTTTAGGATTAGATATTTCTATTATTAATGATAAGTTTGAAGAGGTTGAATTAAAACAATTAGAAGATGAAGATAATAAAACAACCCAGATGCTATCAATTGAAGAAATAGAAGATATCGATGAAAAATCAAATAGAAACAATAATGTTTTTGAAGATGGAGAGGGGGAAAAATAATGATTGATGTAGATAAATTAAGTGCTATAAAAATCGCCATTGCCTCACCTGAAAAGATTAGAGAATGGTCACATGGAGAAATAAAAAAACCAGAGACTATTAACTATCGTACTTTAAAACCTGAAAGAGATGGTCTTTTCTGTGAAAAGATCTTTGGACCAAGTAAAGATTACGAATGTTCTTGTGGAAAATATAAAAAAATCAGATACAAAGGAATTATTTGTGATAAATGTGGTGTTGAAGTAACAAAAGCTAAAGTTAGAAGAGAAAGAATGGGCCACATTGAACTTGCTACTCCAGTTTCTCATATTTGGTTTTTTAAAGGTACTCCATCAAGAATGGGTATGTTATTAGATATGTCACCTAGAGATTTGGAAGAAGTATTATATTTTGTATCTTATGTAGTTATCGATGCAGGAATAACTCCTTTACAAAAGAAACAAACTTTATCAGATCGTGAATATCATGCTTATTATGAAAAATATGGCGAAGGTTTTCAAGTTGGTATGGGAGCTGAAGCGATTAAAACATTATTAAAAGAATTAGATTTACAAAAAGAAATTGAAGATATTAATAGTGAATTAGTTGAAGCTCAAGGTCAAAAGAAAATAAGATTACTAAAAAGATTAGAAGTTTTAGATTCATTTTATCAATCAGGAAATAAACCAGAATGGATTATTTTAGATGCAGTTCCAGTTTTGCCTCCAGAATTAAGACCAATGATTCAATTAGATGGTGGTCGTTTTGCAACTAGTGATTTAAATGATTTATATAGAAGAGTAATTAATCGTAATAATCGATTAAAAAAATTAATTGATTTAAATGCTCCTTCTATTATCGTTCGTAATGAAAAGAGAATGTTACAAGAAGCTGTAGATGCATTATTTGATAATGGTAGAAGAGGTAGAAATGTAACAGGAGCAAATAATAGACCATTAAAATCTTTAAGTAATATGTTAAAAGGTAAACAAGGACGTTTTCGTCAACATTTACTTGGAAGACGTGTTGATTATTCAGGTAGATCAGTTATTGTAGCAGGACCAAGCTTAAAAATGTATCAATGTGGGCTTCCTAAAGAAATGGCTTTAGAGTTATTTAAACCACATGTTATTAGAGAATTAGTAAAAAGAGAAATTATTCACAATATTAAATCAGCTAAGAAAATGATTGAAAATAAAAATGAAAAAGTTTGGGATATAGTTGAGGATGTAATTAAAGAACATCCAGTATTATTAAATAGAGCTCCAACTCTACATAGATTAGGTATTCAAGCTTTTGAACCTATATTAGTAAGTGGACGCGCTATTAGATTACACCCATTAGTAACTACAGCATTTAATGCTGACTTTGATGGTGACCAAATGGCAGTTCATGTTCCTTTATCAGAAGAAGCAAAAGCTGAAGCTAGAGTTTTAATGTTAGGAGCAAATAATATTTTAAATCCTAAAGATGGTAAACCAATCATTACTCCAACTCAAGATATGGTTTTAGGTAATTTTTATCTTACTATTGAAAAACCAAGTGTTAATGAAGGAAGAATTTTTGTTGATCCAAACGAAGCTTTAATGGAATATGAAAGAAGCAATATTGAATTACATACAAGAATAATTCTTCCAGTAAAATCTTTTAAACATAAAGTTTTTATTGAGGAAATGAAAAACAAATATTTAATAACAACAGTTGGTAAAATAAAATTAAATGAAATTTTACCTGATACTTTCCAGTATATAAATGAAGCTACTACGGTTAACATTGAAGGAATAACACCTAGTATTTATTTCTTAAATAATTTATTAAATATTAAGGAAGATTTACAAAAGGTGCCTTATTCTAAACCATTTAGTAGTAAAGATTTAGAAAAAATAATCGCTCAAATCTTTAAAAGATATAAAACTACTGAAACGTCAATTATGTTAGATAAATTAAAAGATTTAGGATTTAAGTATTCAACTAAATCAGGTATTACTTTTGCTATTAGTGATATAGTAACAAGTAAAAACAAGTTAAAAATATTAGAAGATAGCCAAACAGCAGTTGAAAACATTAACAAACAATATAAGAGAGGTTTAATCACTGAAACAGAAAAATATGCTAATGTTATCGATACTTGGTCAAAAGCTAAAAAACAAATTACTGATGAATTGAGTTCTTATGCTAAAGATAATTATACTAATCCAGTATTTATTATGATGAATTCTAAAGCTCGTGGTAGTATTGCACAATTTACTCAATTAGCAGGAATGCGTGGATTGATGGCTAAACCTGGTGGAGGAGAAGTTGAAATCCCAGTTAAATCTTCATTTAGAGATGGTTTAACAGTTTCAGAATTTTTCTTATCAGGACATGCTTCTAGAAAAGGTTCAGCAGATACAGCATTAAAAACAGCTGACTCTGGATATTTAACTAGAAGATTAGTAGATGTTGTTCAAGATATTATCGTTAGAGAAGATGATTGTAAGACAAGTCAAGGTGTTGTTGTTCGTGATTTTACAGATGAAAAATTAGGAACAGTAGATATAATTGAAAAATTATATAATCGTATTTTAGGAAGATATACAAATAAAAAAGTTATTGATCCTAATACGAAAGAAGTTATTGTTGAAAAAGATGTTTTAATAACAGAAAATATTGCAGAAAAAATTGAAAAAGCTGGTGTTAAAGCAGTTGAAATTAGAAACATTTTAACTTGTAAAGCAACTAATGGTGTTTGTCAAAAATGTTATGGTCGTAACTTAGCAACTGGTAATCTTGTAGAAATTGGTGAAGCAGTAGGTATTATGGCAGCTCAATCAATTGGAGAACCAGGAACACAATTAACGATGAGAACATTCCATACAGGCGGTGTAGCTGGTGGAGCCGATATTACATTAGGTTTACCACGTGTTCAAGAATTATTTGAAGCTCGTATTCCGAAAGGTAAAGCAACTATTGCAGAAATTTCTGGTACAGTAGCTAAAATTGAAAATGCTAATGGTCGTTATAAAGTAATTATTGAAAACAATATTACAGCTAAAGAACATTTAACTAATTATGGAATTAAATTAAGAGTAAGTGAAGGAACTGAAGTAAATGCAGGAGATAGACTTACAGAAGGAAATATTAGTCCAAAAGAATTGTTAGCAGTAACAGATCCATTTACAGTTCAAGAATATATTCTTAAAGAAATTCAAAAGATATATTCAACTCAAGGTGTTGAAATATCTGATAAACATATTGAAGTTATTGCCCGTCGAATGATTTCTAGAATAAAAGTTGTCGATACTGGTGATACAGACTTAATTAATGGTAAAACAATATCATTAAAAGAATTTACCGAAGCTAATAAAAAAGTAATTTTAGAAGACAAGAGTCCGGCAACGGGAAGACCTGTTTTATTAGGAATTACTAAAGCTTCATTAGAAACTGATTCATTCTTATCAGCGGCATCTTTCCAAGAAACAACAAGAATTTTAACTGATGCAGCAATGAAGGGTAAGATTGATAAATTAACTGGATTAAAAGAGAACGTTATTATTGGAAAACTTATTCCAGCTGGAACAGGAGCTAAAAAATATTCTGAAGTAGACTATAGTCTAGAAAGAGAATTTATGGATGCTGATCCACTTGATGTTCTTGAAGAATCTTTAATGGAATAAAAAAAGGGAGTTTTCTCCCTTTTTCTTGCTAAATCATATAAAATATGATAAATTATGTATAGCACTTGAGAGGAAGATGAAAATGGAAGTTTTATTAATTATAGTATCAGTAACTTTGATTGCAATCGTTTTATTACAAAGTGGAAAAGCTGAAGGAACTGCTCAATCAATATTGGGCGGCAATTCTAACTTATTCGCTAATCGTAAAGAACGAGGCGGAGAGTTATTTATAAGTAGATTTACGATGTTAATTGGAATGTTATTTTTCTTTTTATGTCTATTTTTATCATTTTAAGAGAAAAGACTTTTTTATAAGTCTTTTTTATTTTATAATGAAGTTAGGAGCGGTGTTAAAATGCAAGAAAAAATCATAGAGAAGTTAAAAAAAATAAACCGAAAAATTAGTTTAATTGATTTGATTAATGAATTAAAATTAAGCGAAGTTGAAGATATAAAACAATTTCACGAAGAAATAATAAATTTAGAAAAAAAAGGTGAAATAATTACTAAGAAAAACAAAGTGATTATGGTTGATAAAACTAATTTAATTAAAGGAAAATTAATGGTTAATCGAAGTGGAAACTTTGGTTTTGTTGATATGGGAATGGATGTATTTGGAAAAGAAAGAGACGATATTAGAATCGAAAGAGAAGATTTTAATGGCGCAGAAAATAATGACATAGTGTTATTAGACCATGTTACTATTCGCGAAAAGACTAGGTTTAATAAAAAGTGGTATGTTCGTCAAATTATTCAAAAAGATAGTCAAAATTTAGTGGGAGAAGTAATTAGTAAAGACGGATTGTTATATGTAAAATTTGATAATTCTCGATATAATGATCTTTTGCTAGAAGAAGGAAGCCATGGTGTTGTTTTAGGAAGCAAAGTTCAAATAAAAAGAGTAGAAGACAAAAACAATCATTTAAAAGCTGAAATTATAAAAGTAATAGGACATAAAGATGATGTTGGTATGGATGTATTATCAATCGTTTATTCTAATAACATCCCTATTGAATTTAGTCAAGAAAATTTAGATAGTTTAAAAGAAATACCTAATATGGTTTCAGAAGAAGAAATAAAAGGACGCATTGATCTTCGTGATCAAGTTATTTTCACTATTGATGGAGATGGCGCTAAAGACTTTGATGATGCTGTTCAAATTGAAAAAACAAAAAACAATACTTACTTGCTAGGAGTTCATATAGCTGATGTTAGTCATTATGTTAAAGAAGGTTCTTTTTTAGATAAAGATGCTTTAATAAGAGGAAATAGTGTTTATTTAACGGATCGAGTTATTCCAATGTTGCCTCATCTTTTATCTAATGGTATTTGTTCTTTAAATGAAGGCGTTGTTCGTTTAACTTTTTCAGTTACGATGGAAATTGATGAAGATGGTAATATTTTAGAATATAAAATTCATGAAAGTGTAATTAAATCTTCAAAAAGGATGACCTACGCTAAAGTAAATGAATTTTTAGAAAAAGGTATTGTTCCTGAAGGATATGAACAATTTACAAATAAATTACTTTTAATGAAAGAATTATCAGAAAAATTAAGAAGAAATAAAGAATCAAGAGGTTATTTAGATTTTAATAATCCAGAAATGGAAATAGAAGTTGATAGTGAAGGAAAACCAATTGCTATTTCCAAAAGAAATATGGGAATTGGAGAAAATTTAATTGAAGATTTTATGATAGCAGCTAATGAAGCAGTAGCAACTTATGCTTCTCAAAATGATTTTCCTTTAATTTATCGTATCCATGGTTCACCAGATTATCAAAAAGTCGAAGATTTTATTAAATTATTAAATAGTTTGGGGATCAGAATAAAAGGTAGTCATAAAGAGAATCTTTCTAAAAGGATGCAACAAATTTTAAATGCAATTGAAGAAGAAAACGTTCCTGTTTTATCAAAAAGAGCTTTAATTATAATGAAAAAAGCTATTTATAGTACAGATAATATAGGGCATTTTGGATTAGGTTTAACTGATTATGCTCATTTTACATCTCCAATTAGGAGATATCCAGATTTAATGGTTCATCGTTCTTTGAAAGCAGCATTAAGTATAAAAGGTTATAATAAAAAATATTTAAAAACAGAATTACAAAATATAGCAAATCATACTTCTTTAACTGAAGCTAATTCAGTTAATTGCGAGAGAGATGTAGAAAAAATTAAATCAGCTGAATACATGGAAAAACATATTGGTGAAGATTTTGAAGCGTGGATAGTAAATGTTGGAAGAGAAGGAATTTGGGTTCAATTAGATAACTTAATTGAAGGATTAATTCGTATGAGAGAAATAGGCAATGACTATTTTGAATTAAATGAAGAAATGCAATATGTAAAAGCTCGAAGATCAGGAGTGATGTATCGAATTGGTCAAAGAATTAAAGTGACTTTAGTTGGTTCATCTAAGGAAAGTGGCGAAATTGATTTTATTTTAACAAAAAATAATGTTAAAAGAGGCGATGAAAATGGAAATATTAAACAAAAAAGCTAATTATGATTATTTTATTGAAGAAACTTATGAAGCTGGAATAGTTTTAACAGGTACAGAGATAAAATCAATTAGAAATGGTAGTGCTAATTTAAAAGATAGTTATGCTATTATTAAAAAAGATGAAATCTTTCTACTTAATATGCATATTTCTTTTTACAAAGAGGGAGATCGTTTGAACCATCAAGAAACCAGAACCAGAAAATTGTTACTTCATAAAAATCAAATTTTAAAACTAAAAGAAAAGACAGATCAAGAAGGATATACTTTGGTTCCTTTAAAATTATATTTTAAGGAAAACAAAGCAAAAATTCTTTTAGGTATTGGAAAAGGTAAAAAGAATTATGATAAGAGACAAGTTATAAAAGAAAGAGATATTAAGTTAAGCGTTGCTAGAGAATCGAAATATCAAATAAAATAAAAAAGAGCTAAGCTCTTTTTTAAAATTCAATCTTATTATTTTTTAAAGTTTTAATGATTTCTTTTTCTAAAAGTATTTTTTGATCATTAACGAGAATTTCTAAATCATTATTAACAATTTCAACTTTTTCCGCTGCAACTTGTTCTTTGTTTAAAACCACACCTAAAATAAGATTTACATTTTTCAAATAATTAAATCGATAAATTTTACGATTATTAATAAGTTTTATATCATAAATATAACTATAGTCTTTATCTAATTTAAAGTTATTATCTTCAATAATAACAATTGGAAGAGTGTTACTATATTTAATCATATATAAAGCTTCTTCGCTAGTTACTGCATCTAAATATAAATATTTATTATTCATAATATCACCTTAACTATATTGTAAAGTAAAAATAGAATTAAAACAATAAATTTACACTTTTCTAAAGATGTGCTATAATTCTATGACAAGGGGCTGTTTGGTTTCGACAGAAATAATAAGGCTTAGATGGCAAGTCGTAGGTATGCGTTAAATCCATCAGTTTAATAACTGGAAATAATAAATTAGCATTCGCTGCTTAATAAAATAATGGCGAGCTTTTTCTGTTTTCTTTCTCACAGAAAATATTAAGAGCGCATTAAAGTGAGATATATTATTTTCTTTGTTTAGGAGAAATAATGAAAATAACTAAACTAGTTAATGATTGGTTGTTAATTGCTATAATTATTAATGAATTTAAACAATTAACTAAGCTTGTAGAAGTCTTCGATTTTATGTTTTTGGACAGGGGTTCAATTCCCCTCAGCTCCACCAAAAATATGTTTTTAAAACCACTTTATGTAAAGTGGTTTTATTGTGCTTAACAAATTTTAGCAATAAAAGAAGGTTTATAAACATATATTTTGTTTTAATTTTTTAAAATTTATGATAAAATAAATAAGAGAATAGGAAAAATTAAGCAATATTAAAAAAAGTTATAATGGAACTCAAATAATTTATACCGGATATGCTGCGAAGGAAACAACTACAGCTCAAAGATGGGAAACTCTTGAAATATCAAACGGTGGAAATCCAGAAGTTGTATTACAAGGCAGAACATTAGGAACTGTAGATGATGGTATAAGAATTTATTTATATGAAGAAACGTATTATCAATGGCAAACTGGATTTTCAAAAATTGTAGATGAAGATTACAGATTAAAATTCATTAAAAACGGTTGGACGCTTGGGATGACTGAGGTAACCGGGTTTTGATGGAAATATTAATTAAATTAATAATGAGTATAATTATGTTGTTCTATATATCCTTTGTTTTGAATTGGAGATAATATGAAAAATAGTAAAAAAAACATTAATTTTATGTTAATTTCAGCAATTGCTTCTGTTATAGTGGTTTTATTACACATTGATTCCCAATATCCTAATGGGTTAGGTATACAAAGAGCTGCTTTTGATTATGTATGGTTTAGTGTATATGTTTATACAAGCTCGACATTTTTAGTTGCAGCAACACTGATTTTAATATTATCGTGCAAAAAAATTCATGATTTATATCATTCGGGTATGATTAAGAATATGATTCAACGTGAAACTTTTCTAAATATTAAGAAAAATTATTTATTTAAGACGTGGCAAAGTAGTTTTTTTCTATATCCTACATTTTTAATATTTACATATATTATTTGTTTCGTGGTTTTTCTTGATAAAGGAGTAGGAATTAATCTTACTACGACTGGCCCAATGTATAATTCGTTTTTAATTCTTCTTAGAGCTTGTATGACGACCATTTTATATTCAGTTATAGTTTTTAATATAACATTAATAGTTTCTAAAAGAATGAAGAATTTTGCGCTGACTACAATTTTATCATTTATTATAATTTTGATATATGCAGCAATATCCCAACTTGTTTTTTATAAAACTTTTACAATATTTTTCTCAGAACAATTTGCTAAAGGATTTGATTTGATCAATGGTCTAATTTTTGGATTTGGTAGTACAACAGCAATTTTTATTCATGGTTTATTTTTGGTAATTATAACCACTTTAATATTAAATAAGATTTATAAAGAACCTAATGAGGTGGTTTTAAATTATGAAAATCAAAACTAATGAAAAAATGTCTATGTTAATTTTTTTTGGTATAATTGTCAGTATTATTGGATTATCTATATTAAATCTTTAATTTTAAAAAAAGCAGTTATTTAACTGCTTTTTTAAATTCTAAGATATTTTTAATAAATTTAATTTGACGATTTGTATGATAGATACTCTTATTTATAACCAAATCAAATTCTCCAATAAATTCTTCTATTTCTCCATCAAACCCCATTTTAAATTGGTGTAAACCATAATAAGGATTATCGAAAGAAAAGTCTCCAGTAATAGCACCATGATTGATTTTTCTATATCCTTTTTTTGCATATTCATTCATTACTGCCCATTTTAATAAGTGGTTAGGGGCAAAATGTTTAAAATTATTATCATATCCGCCTTCAGAAAAAGTGATGGTTTCTTTAAATTTTATAACAGATGCTGCAGCAATTACCACTCCGTTAGGATAGGAAACATATAGTTTGTTAGAATTGATTAAATCGCTTTTATAAATATCTAATAATTTATCAGAATTCATTTTTTTATTGATTAATTCGTCTCTTTTTTTAGGCTTGTGACTTTCTTGGATCATATTGTTTAATTTATTATTTCGTTTTGATTCTCTTTCAAATAATTCTTTGCTGGTTTTCATATAAATAGTCGGGTTTAATTTAGCAAAGAATAAATCATATATGTTATTTTTTGAGAATATTTCATATTGATCCATATAATAACTAAGTTTTTTAGCCATTTTTTTATCTAAAAAATTATAAAATAATTTTATATCATTTTGATTCCCCTTATAAATGGTTATACCCTTTTTATATGCTTTTCTAATTTTATTTTTTGTTTCTTTGCTTAAGAAAGCAAAAAGATTTTGTGGAGAATCTATTTTAGTAACAACATTCCATCGAGGTTTTATTGTTTCAAAAAAGGAATTAAACCCTTTGTGTTCGTAACCGATTTTTTTCATAAATTTTACTAATTTTTCATTATTTAATCCGCCAACTAATTCTTTTCCGTTTTTTGTTCTTTCTATATTGATAATTGGTGGATCTATTCTTAAATAAATTATTTTATTTTTTTCTAAATATTTTTTTAACAAATCAGTAAAAATATCTAATAATTCTAAATCAGTATAATCAATTAAAAAACCTCTTGGTGAATAAGCAGATTTGAAATGCCAAAATTTTTTTTGCGTTAGAATTAAAGTGGCAGCTATTAAGGTTTCTTCATTAGTAACTAAACCTAAATAAACCGTTGAAAAACCATTTTTTGCCATCAAATCACCATAAAAACTACTTTGATAAAAAGAAGCTAATTTATGATTGAATGAAAAATCATCAAATTGTTTTTTCGATAATTCTATTATTTTCATATTCACCATTCCTACCATTAGTATAGCAAATAAATCAACAAAATAAAAGAAGTTAAATAATGTCTAACTATAAAAATATCGTTTTAATTTAATTGAGATTATAGTATACTAAACAAGAGAGTGATAATATGGAAAAAGCATTTGTTTTTGGAATGGCTAGAAGCGGATACGCTGCAGCTAAATTATTAATTGAAAAGGGCTATCAAGTTACGATCAATGATCGTAGTTTTGAACAAGATCTTGAACAAATAAAAGAATTAGAATCTTTAGGAGCAAAGGTAATTTTAGGCGTTGAAGATAATGATTTGATAGATAACACTTATGAAATGATTGTTAAAAACCCAGGCATTCCCAATGATCATTCATATTTGGTAAAAGCTAAAGAATTAGGAATAACAATTATTAACGAAGTAGAATTAGCATATCATTATTTTCCAAAAGATTTAAAAATAATTGGTGTTACTGGAACTAACGGAAAGACAACAACTTCAACTTTAATATACGAAATGTTAAAACAATCTAAAAAAAGAGCTTATCTGGCAGGAAATATCGGTATTCCTGTTTCTTCAATGGTTTCTTTATTTTTACCTAATGATATTTTTGTAATAGAAATTTCTGATCATCAATTATGCAATATGATAGATTTTAAAACAGATATTTCCGTTTTAACAAACATTTCTGAAGCTCATATTGATTTTCATGGTTCTTATGAAAAATATAAAGAGATGAAGAAAAGAATTTTTAATCATCATCAATCTTCTTCTTTAGCTATTTTAAATTTAGATAACGAAGAAAGTCTTCTTTTAGCGGAAGGAATTCCTTCTCAAAAAAAATATTTTTCTTCAAATAGTTTAAATTTAAAAGGTTGTGACCTTTCTCAAGGTTTTATTAATTATAATGGGAAAAGAATCATTAAAATTGATGAAGTTAAACTTAAAGGAAAACATAATTTAGAAAATATTATGGCAGCTATTGTAGCAGTGAAAGAATTTGATGTTAGAGATGAAGATATTCAAGAAGTTTTAAAAAAATTTGGCGGAGTAGAACATCGTATTGAATTTGTCAAAACAATTAGTCAAGTAGATTTTTATAACGATTCAAAATCAACTAATATTAAATCTACTCAAATAGCACTTTCTACATTTGATCAACCTACAATATTAATACTAGGTGGATTAGATAGAGGGCATAGTTTTGACGAATTGAAGACTTATTTAACTAATGTGAAAAATATAGTTTCTTATGGAGAAACTAAAGATAGAATTTGTTCTTTTTCTAAAGAAAATAATATTGAATGCTTTGCATATGAAACGATTGATAAGGCAGTAAAAAAAGCTTATGACTTATCTGAATCTAAAGATGTGATTTTATTAAGCCCAGCTTGTGCTTCTTGGGATCAATTTAAAGATTTTGAAGAAAGAGGAAATAAATATAAAGAAACAGTTAACTTATTGGAGGAAAAAAATGAATAGAATAATTGATATCAAAGCTAGAGAAATATTAGATTCAAGAGGAAATCCGACGATTGAAGTCGATGTTATTTGTGAGAATAATATTTTAGGAAGATCAAGTGTTCCTAGTGGAGCTTCAACAGGAATAAATGAAGCGGTAGAATTAAGAGATCAAGATATGAATCGTTATTTAGGGAAAGGTGTTTTAACTGCTGTAGATAATGTAAACAGTATTATTAGACCTGCTTTAATTGGAAAAGATGTTACTTCTCAAGTTGAAATAGATAGATTACTAAACGAATTAGATGGTACTAAAAACAAAGCTAAATTAGGAGCAAATGCTATTTTAGGTGTTTCTTTATCTTGCTTGAAAGCAGCAGCTTTGTTAAATAATAAAAACCTCTATGAATATATTGGTCAAGGAACTGAAATGCCTAGACCAATGATGAACATCATTAATGGTGGAGCTCATGCTGATAATAATCTTGATATTCAAGAATTTATGATTGTTCCTAAAAGAGAAACCTTTAAAGAAAGTTTAAGAGTTGGAGCAGAAGTTTTTCACACTTTGAAAAAACTTCTAAAATCAAAAGGATATAACATTGCAGTAGGAGATGAAGGAGGATTTGCTCCTAATTTAAATAGTAATATTGAAGCTTTTGAATTAATTGTTTCTGCTATAGAGAAAGCTGGATATAAACCAGGAGAAGATGTTTCAATAGCTATTGATGTAGCAGCTTCTCAATTTTATAAAGATGGTAAATATTATTTAAAGGGAGAAAATAAAATTTTAAGTCAAAAAGAGATGATTGATTTTTATAAAGAATTAGTTTTGAAGTTTCCAATTATTACAATTGAAGACCCTTTTGAAGAAGAAGATTTTGAAGGATTTAAATTACTAACACAAGAGATTGGAAATAAGATTCAAATCGTGGGTGATGATTTATTTGTTACTAACAAGGAGTTGTTAGCGAAAGGAATTGAAATGGGAGCTTGTAATTCTATTTTAATTAAAGTAAATCAAATTGGAACAGTTACAGAAACTTTAGAGACAATTGAATTAGCAAAAAACAACAATTATAAAACAATTATTTCTCATCGTAGTGGAGAGACAGAAGATACTTATATAGCTGATTTTGCTGTTGGTTTAAATTTAGGTCAAATCAAAACTGGTTCTTTATCTAGAACTGATCGTATTTGTAAATATAATCAATTATTAAGAATTGAAGAACAATTAAAAAAGTAGAATAACTACTTTTTTTTGTTTATAAAAAACGTGGAACATGGTATAATTTAAAAAGGTGATATAATGAAAACAATAGTTATTGATGATAATAAAAAGAAAGATTTTAGTAAAATAAAAAAAGCATTAAATCTAGTTATTTATATATTTTTATATGCTTTAATTTTAATCTTTGTTTCTTTATTGTTTAAAAAAACATTTATTTTAGACCATAGTTATTTTGGTTTATGGGCTTTGTTGGCAAGCGTTATTATTTATATTTTGAATAAAACAATCAAACCCGTTTTATTTTTCTTAACTTTACCTATTACGGGAATAACTTTAGGATTGTTCTATCCTTTTATTAATGTTTTTATTATTAAAATAGCTGCTTTCTTATTGGGTGACCATTTTGTTACTCACGGTTTTTTTATTCTCTTTTTTGCAGCCATCTTAATTTCTATTATGAATTTTTTAATGGAAAACATTATTATAAAACCAATGTTTAGAAAGGAAGATTAATATGAATCGTTATTTAATAGAATTTAGTTTCATTAAAATTAGCTGGTATTCTGTTTTTATAGTTTTAGGTGTTTTAATCGGAAGTTATATTTTAACGAGAGAAGCTAAAAAATTTAAAATACAAAAAGAATTCATATCTAATATGATTTTTTGGGCTTTAATTATAGGAATAATTGGTGCAAGAGCTTATTATGTTGTGTTTAATTGGAGTTATTATTCTCAAAATATTATTGATATATTTAAAGTTTGGGAAGGTGGTTTAGCTATTCATGGTGGTATAATCGCTGGAGCAATTTTTGTTTTGTTTTATTCAAGAAAATACCAAGTTAACACTTGGAAATTATTCGATATGATTGCGCCAGCTGTATTGATTGGTCAAGCTATTGGCCGTTGGGGTAATTTTTTTAATCAAGAAGCTCATGGTTTAGAAGTTAGTAGAAGTTTTTTAGAAAGTTTATATATTCCAAACTTTATTATTGAAGGAGTTAAAATTCAAGGAGTATATTATCATCCAACATTTTTATATGAATCTGTTTTGTGTTTTACTTTATTTATTTTATTGCTAATTATCAGAAAAATTTATAAATATTTAAAAAATGGTCAATTAATAGGTTTATATTTGATGTTTTATTCTTTAGGCAGATTTTTTATCGAATCGTTAAGAACAGACAGTTTAATGTTTAATGATTTAAAAACAGCTCAAATTGTATCGATTATATTATTTGTTTTAGGATTGATTATTGTTTCAGTAAGATCTTTAGGGTCTCGTTTTGATAATAGATATAGAGAGGTTGATCGTGAACATGAAGTTAGATTTTGATGTGCTTGTAATTGGTTCTGGACCAGCAGGAATGACAGCAGCAATCTATTTAAAACAAGCTGATAGGAATGTTGCTATTATTGATGGAAATGCTCCAGGAGGACAATTAAATCGAATTAATTCGATTGAAAATTATAGTGGTTTTTCTAAAATTAGTGGACCTGAATTAGCTTTTAATATGTTTAATCAGCTTCAAGACAATAAAGTTGATTACAAATATGGAAAAGTTCAAGAAATAAAAAAAGAAAGCGATTATTTTATTGTTTCAACTGAAAAAGAAATTTTTTCTGTTAAAGCAGTCATAATTGCAACGGGAAGAAATCCAAAAGAACTAGGATTGGAAAACGAAAAACAATTATTAGGTAGAGGCATTAGCTTCTGTGCTATTTGTGACGGTTCTTTGTATAGAAACAAAAAAATAGCTTTAGTAGGCAATAGCAAAGAAACTTTAGAAGAAGCTTTATATTTAACGAATCTTGTTTCAGAGTTATTAATTGTTATTAAAGAAGAAGAATTAATTGAATGTGATTTAAAAGATAAAATTATAAATAACTCTAAAATAAAGGTTATCAATAATTCTATAATAACTAAATTAAATTCTGAAGATAAAAAATTAAGTTCAATTATCATTAAAAATATAAAAACGAATCAATCAGAAGAAATAGAATTATCCGCTTTATTTGAGTATAATGGCTATCAACCTAATACAGAATTTATAGATTGTTTAAAAAACAACGGATATATTGTTGTGAATCAACAAATGAGAACTAATATAAAGGGTATTTTTGCTTGTGGAGATGTAATTGATAAAGAAGTTTATCAAGTGTCTACAGCAGTGGCAGAGGGAGCTATAGCAGGTCTTCAAGCTTCTAAATATATTGATTAAATATGGATAAAGATTTTGTTGTTGTCGCAAATAAATATAAATTTTCTGATAAAAACAAAGAAGAATTATATTCATATATTAAAGAAATTATTGAATCTACTATATTTTTAAAAATGGGAGAAATCATTCACCATTTAGAATCGAGAAAAATGCATGTTTTAGAAGTTTGTTGTTATTCTTATTTAAAATCTCTGAAAAATAAAAAGTGTAATAGAAGGTCTTTGGCAATAGGCTCTTTATTACATGATTTTTTCTTTTATGATTGGCAAAAAAAAGGTGATTTTAATTTTGAAGATACTGATATTAAAAAAAACAAAGTATTACCAAATAATCATGGATTTTCTCATCACAAAATAGCATATGGTAATGCGGTGAAATACTTTCCACATCTAATGGATGAAATTGTTAAAGACATAATATTAAAACATATGTGGCCACTTACAGTTTATACTCCAAAATATAGGGAATCTTGGATCGTATGTTCTGCTGATAAGATGTGCTCTATAAAAGATGTGAAAAGGAATGAAATAAAAAAATATTTAGGTTTATCAAGAAAAAAATGAGGTGATAGCATGTCTTTTACTACTCAGATAAAGGAAGAAATAATAAAAAATGAATTTAATAATTTAGAAATAATTTCTCTTTTATCTGCTTTTTTTCGTCAAAATGCTTATATTGATGAAAAACAAATAAGAGTTCATACTGAGAACATTGATGTTTGTCGTTTTTTATTTTCAAAAATAGAAGAATTATATAAATTTAGACCACGTATTGTTTTAAGAAAAAACTTTAATTTTCGAAAAAATTATTTATACATATTAGAAATAGAAAAAAATAAAGATGAAATTTTGAAAGATTTAGCATTAATTAATCAAGACGGATATTTTACTAATCTTCCCAAGGAATTTATTTATGCTGATGATGAATTAAAAAACTCATATTTAAAAGGGACTTTTTTAGCAAGTGGAAGTATTAATGATCCAAAAAAATCTAGGTATCATTTAGAATTCTTGTTAGATGATGAAGAATACGCAATTTTTGTTGATGATTTATTAAACAATTTTTCTTTAAACAGTCGAATTATTAATCGTGTTAAAGGATATATGGTTTATATTAAAGAAGCAGAAAAGATTAGTGACTTTTTAAAAATTATTAAAGCTTTCCAAGCGGTTTTATATTTTGAAGATGTTCGTATTTATCGAGATCAAAAAAATAAAACTAATCGACTAAATAATTGTGAACAAGCTAATGTGGAAAAGATAATAAATTCTTCCAATCAACAAATAGAAGACATTAATTTGATTGCTGAAAAAATGGGATTAGATTTATTAGAAGAAAAGCTTCAAGAAGTAGCAATGTATCGTTTAAAATATCAGGAATCTTCTTTGTTAGAATTGAGTGAAATTATCAGTTTTGAATCATCAAAAAAGATAAGCAAATCTTGCTTGAATCATAGATTAAGAAAAATCAAAGAAATAGCCAATCGATTAAAAATAACTAAAAGTTCTTAAAGTTGTTTAAAAGATTGTGTTATTTTGATAAAATAATAATATGTAACTTATAGAACGAGAGTGTGATTAAATTGGGAAAAATTATTTCGATAGTTAATCAAAAAGGTGGAGTTGGTAAAACAACAACAAGTATTAATTTATCTTCATCTTTAGGTTTATTAGATAAAAAAGTATTGTTAATTGATTTAGATCCTCAAGGTAATTCTTCAACTGGAGTGGGTGTCGATAAAAGTGACATCAATTCTAGTATATATGATGTTTTAGTTAATACTAAAACAACATCTGAAGTAATTATTTCTACAGGTTTTAAAAATCTTTTTTTAGCGCCAGCTACTATTAATTTAGCAGGAGTTGATATTGAATTAATTGAGAAAAGCAAAACAATCGAAGGTTTTTCAAAGACTCATCAATTAAAAAAAAGTTTAGAAAGCATTAAAAATGAATATGATTATATAATTATTGATTGTCCACCTTCATTAGGAATTTTAACTACTAATGCTTTAACGGCTTCTGATTCGGTTATTATTCCAGTTCAATGTGAATTTTATGCTTTGGAGGGAATCACACAATTACTTAGTACTATTATGTTAGTTCAAAAAAATCTTAATAAAGAGTTAGATATCGAAGGAGTTTTATTAACGATGTTTGATTCCAGAACTAATTTAGGATTAGAAGTAATTGAAGATATTCGTACTTATTTTAAAGAAAGAGTTTATGATACAATTATTCCTCGTTTAATTAGATTATCTGAGGCTCCATCTCATGGCAAACCAATTGCCGAATATGATTCTACTAGTAAAGGACATTATGCTTATTTAAATTTAGCAAAGGAAGTGATTATTAGAAATGGAAAATAAAAGAAGAGCTCTTGGTAAAGGATTAGAGCAATTATTTAATTCGGAAAATTTAGATTTTAATCGTTTAGAAACAACTATTGTAGAAACTGCATCAAAAGATGAAATCATAAATGTAAAATTATCTGAATTAAGAAGTAATCCTTATCAACCAAGAAAGAATTTTGATGAAGAAGCTTTAAAAGAATTATCCAATTCAATTAAAGAGAATGGTGTTTTTCAACCAATCATTATTAAAAAAAGTATTAAAGGTTACGAAATAATAGCTGGAGAAAGAAGAGTTAAAGCTAGTGTTTTAGCAGGTTTAGAAACAATTCCTGCTATAGTTCGTGATTTTTCTGATGAAGAGATGATGCAAATAGCTTTATTAGAAAATTTACAAAGAGAAGATTTAAATGCAATTGAAGAAGCTCAAGCATATAAATCAATGATTGAAAGTTTAAACATTACTCAAGATATTTTAAGTCAAAAACTTGGTAAAAGTCGTAGTCATATTACCAATATGTTAGGTTTACTAAGATTACCCAATAATATTCAAAATTTAGTAGTTCAAAATAAAATTTCAATGGGTCATGCTCGCGTTTTAAGTAAATTAGATGATTGGGAGTTAATTGATAGTTTAGCGAAAAGAATAATTAAAGATGATTTAAGTGTTCGTTCTTTAGAAAACATTGTTTCTATTCAACATCAACCCTTAAAACCTAAAAAAAAGAAAGAAAATAAATATCAATATTTAGAAGAATCTTTAAGTGAAAAACTAGAAACAAAAATATCAATTGAAAATAATAAAATAAGTATTAGTTTTTCTGATATAGATGATTTAAATCGAATTTTAGAATTATTAAATATTGATATTGAAAGATAATAATGAAAAAAGAATATAGTTTAGGAACGAAAGTTATTATGAAAAAAATTCATCCTTGTGGAAATAATCTTTTTGAAATAACTAGAGTTGGTATAGATATTAAAATTAAATGTTTAAAATGTAATCATTCAATTATGATGAGTCGTATTGATTTTGATAAAAAAATTAAAAAAGTTGTGGAGGAATAATAATGAAAGAACATAAATCAAAAAAGTTTTTTGGTAATGCAATTATTTCTTTTAGTTTGTTAATTCTTATAACAATGATAGCAAGTTTAATAGGAAACAAAATAGGGTTACAAACTAGTTATTTAAAAGTAGATGCAGTTACTGGCAACATTGAATCAACTATTGTTGGTATTGTTAATTTATTTCATTTTTCAGAATTAAAAAATATCATTGGTAATGCTTTTGTTAATTTTGTAGGTTTTGCACCTGTAGCTTCTTTCTTAATAGCAACGATTGGAATAGGTGTGGCGACAAAAACAGGACTATTAAAGCATCTTTTTACTCGTTTTGGTAAAAAGATAAATCGCTTTTGGATGACATTTTTCTTAGCTTTAATTAGTATTATTATTACTTTTATTAGTGATACTGGTTTTGTTATCTTAATTCCTTTAGCAGCATTATTTTATTATTATAATAATCGTAATCCAATTGGAGCAATTATCACTTCCTTTGTGGCTTTAATTTCAGGACAAGGAATTAATTTTGTTTTATCAAATTTAGAATATAATTTGTTGCCTTATACTGAATCAGGAGCTAAATTAATTGATTCTAATTTTGTTTTAGGAAATCATACTAATTTATTTTTTATGATTGCTGGGACTATTTCTTTAGCGTTTTTAATTACATATATTACAGAAAAAATTACTCTTTATAAACTTAACAAATATCCTGTTACTGAAGAGGAGTTAATTGTTACTAAAAGTGAAAAAAACGGCTTGTTTTTAGCGGGTATTGGCGGAATTATTTTATTATTATTATTTATATATATAACAATTCCGGGATTGCCAGGATCAGGATTACTTTTAGATATGAACAAAACTAATTATCTTGATCAATTATATGGAAATGGTTCGTATTTTTCATCTTCAATAACTTATTTAATTTCGATTGTTTTATTTGTTAGTGGTATTTTATATGGATTTGGTTCTCGAGCAATTAAAACAAAAGAAGAATTTTCAAAAATAATATATAGTTCATTGGATAAAATAGGAAGTTTTTTAGTTTTATTATTTTTAGCATCACAATTGATAGCAATCTTTAGAAGAAGTAATATAGGTGTTGTTTTTAATGCTTATTTAATAGATTTAGTTAATAATTTAAATTTTTCTGCTTTACCATTGATTGTTTTAATTATTATTGTTGTTTTTATAGCAAATTTATTTTTAACATCATCAGCTACAAAATGGGCTATTATGAGTCCAGTAATTATTCCTTCAATGATGAAATCAAATATAACAGCAGAATTTTCTCAAGTTATTTTTAGAATTGGAGAGAGTGCTTCAAATATTATGACTCCTTTATCAACTTATTTTATTATGCTAATAGGTTATTTAGAACTATATAACAAAAATGATGAACATATTTCTTTTTCAAATTGTTATCGATTGTTATGGCCTTATATTATTGCGATTTTCTTATTGTGGTTAATATTAATTATATCTTGGTATATAATTGGTTTACCAATTGGTTTTGGAACATATCCGACAGTTTAGGAGGTTACTATGAGTTTAACAGCAGGAATTATTGGTTTACCAAATGTTGGTAAATCAACTCTCTTTAATGCAATTACTAAAAAAAATATATTAGCAGCTAATTATCCTTTTGCAACGATTGATCCCAATATTGGATTAGTTACTGTGCCAGATAAAAGATTAGAAATGTTAGAACAAATTTATAGTCCAGAAGAAGTGAAACCAACCACATATGAATTTAAAGATATAGCTGGTTTAGTTAAAGGAGCTTCTAGTGGCGAAGGCTTAGGAAACAAATTTTTATCTCATATTAGAGAAGTTGATGCTATTTGCGAAGTTGTTCGTTGTTTTGATGATAGTGAAATTATTCACGTTGATAATAGTATTGATCCAATTAGAGATATTGAAACAATTGGAATTGAATTAGCATTAGCGGATTTAGATATTATTAGTAATCGTTTGTCTAGAATTGAAAAGAAAGCGATTAACACTAAAGATAAAGAGGCTTTAATAGAAGTCGATTTATTAAGAAAAGTTAAAGATCATTTATTAAAAAATCAACCAGTTAGAAAAATGGAATTTACTAAAGAAGAAGAAATTCTTTTAAGATCTTATCATCTTCTAACAGCTAAACCGATTATTTTTTTAGCAAATATCAGTGAACAAGATATTAAAACATCTAATAAATATGTTGAATTGGTTAAAGAATACGCCAAAGTTGAGGGAAATGATGTTATTGAAATGTGTGCAAAAATAGAATCGGAGCTTAGTGAATTAGATGACGAAGAAAAGAATTTGTTTCTTGAAGAATTAGGTATTGAAACGAGTGGTTTAGATAAATTAATTAAAGCTACTTATCGATTATTAGGGTTAGGAACATTTTTTACTTGTGGACCTATGGAAGTAAAAGCTTGGACTTTTAAATTAGGAATGAAAGCTCCAGAATGTGCTGGAATCATTCATACAGATTTTCAAAGAGGTTTTATTAGAGCTGAAGTAATAAGTTATAAGGATGTTTTTGAATTAGGCAATGAAATAAAAGTTAAAGAAAATGGTAAAATGAGATTAGAAGGCAAAGAATATTTGATGCAAGATGGAGATATATGTCATTTTAGATTCAACGTATAGAGGTGTTAAATGATAATTGAAATAATAAAATCTATTTTATTAGGAATTGTTCAAGGTATAACAGAATGGTTACCTATTAGTAGTACAGGTCACTTAATAATCTTTGAAAGTTTTTTACAAATGAACTTTCAAAAGGAGTTTATTGATACATTTTTTGTAGTTATTCAATTAGGATCAATTTTAGCAGTAATCATTCTGTTTTTTAACAAAATAAATCCTTTTCAAAAAAACAAAGAAGAAGTTAAAAACAAAATATCATTATGGTTAAAAATAATTATTGCTTCAATACCAGTAGCAATATGTGGTTTTCTGTTTGAAGACAAAATTGATGAATTATTATATAATCCATTTGTTGTTGCAGTGATGCTAATTTTATTTGGTATAGTAATTTTATTAGTTGAAAAATATAAACAAAGATTTGTTATAGAAGATATTAAAGATATAACTTTTAAAGTAGCTTTTTTTATAGGTGTTTTTCAAGTTTTAGCCTTAATACCTGGAACTTCGAGATCTGGAGCAACGATAGTAGGAGCTTTAATTTTAGGTTTATCTAGAAAAAGCGCTTCTGAATTTTCATTTATTTTAGCTATTCCAGCTTTATTAGGAGCAGGAATATTAAAGTTACTTAAGATGGGGCTTGCTTTTTCTTTAACAGAATGGATTGTTCTAATAATTGGTGTGGTAACAGCATTTATTGTTTCTATTTTAGTAATTAAATTAATTTTAAATTATATTAAAAAGCATGACTTTAAGGTTTTTGGTTATTATCGTATTATTTTAGGAATAATTATATTGTTATTTTTTATAAGTTAGGAGGAAAAATATGAATATATATAAAATGTGTGACATTTGTAACGGAGAATATACAGATCAATTACAAGAAGAAATTTTAAAATTAGATAGTACAGCTCAATTTGAATTAGGATGTCAAAATTTATGTGCTATTGGAGCAGTTAGTGCTTTTGTTTTAATGAATGGAATGTTAATTAAAGGAGAAACAGTAGAAGAAATAATCGAACAAATTAAAGAAAGATTATAGTTAGGAGTTAGAATATGACAAAAATTGATAATCTTATAGAAAAAGCTAAAAGAAATCCAAATAAAAAAATAATTTTAGCTGAAGGTGAAGATTTAAGAGTTTTAAAAGCAGCTTGTTTTTTAACTTCAAAAGATGTAGCAGATATGATATTGATAGGGAATACTGAGAACATTGAAGTTTTAGCTGAGAAAAACAAATTAACTTTAAATGATATTAAAATTATTGATCCTAATTTAATAAATCAAATAAAATATGTTGAATTTTTAAAGAAGAGAATATCTAACCTTGATGAACTTTCAATTAAAGAAATGGTTAAAGATAACCTTTCTTTAGCGTGTTCAATGCTTTGTTTAAATGAAGCTGATGGAGTTGTAGCGGGAGCACAATACAAATCAGCTGCAGTTATGAAAGCAGGTTTAAAAATTGTTAAACCTAAAACTAAAGATACTCTTGTTTCTAGTTTTTTCGCTATACAATTAGATAATAAAAACTTTGGAGATGACGGTTTCTTTTTGTTTGCAGATTGTGGAATGAATTTATCTCCATCTTCAGAAGAATTGGCAGAAATAGCTTTATCTACAGCAGAAGTAGCTATAAATATCTTTGATATGGAACCAAAAATCGCTTTGCTTTCTCATTCTACATATGGAAGTGCAATTAATGAAAAATCATTAAAAATAAAAAAAGCTTTAGAAATTGTAAACAACAAAAAGAAAGATTTAATAATTGCTGGTGAAATTCAATTAGACGCTGCCATTGTACCTGAAGTTAGTTTCATAAAGTGCCCAGATAGTCCTTTACAAGGTAAAGCAAATATCTTGATATTTCCAGATGTTGATTCTGGAAACATTGGATATAAATTAGTTGAAAGATTGGCAAATGCTAAAGCAATAGGACCTTTATGTCGAGGTTTTTCAAAACCATTAAATGATCTGTCCCGCAGTTGTCATGTTGAAGATATTATTAATGCTGTTTTAGTAACAATAAACCAAGGTGAAGATAATGGGTTTTAACATAGGACCAATTAAAATAAAAAATAAAGTTTGTTTAGCACCGATGGCTGGAATATGTGATAGTGCCTTTAGAAGAATTGTTAAAGAAATGGGTTGTGGTCTTGTTTTTGCAGAAATGGTCAGTGATAAAGCAATTGTTTATGATAATGAAAAAACAAAAAATATGTTGAGATTTACAGAACAAGAAAGACCTATCGTACAGCAAATATTTGGTAGCGACAAGGAGTCATTTGTAAAAGCTGCCCAAATAATTGAAAAAAATATGAAACCAGATATTATTGATATTAATATGGGATGTCCCGTTCCTAAGGTTGCAGTTAGAGCTCAAGCTGGTTCGGCTCTTTTAAAAGATGTAGGAAAAATATATGAAATTGTTAAAGCTGTTGTAGAAAGCGTTTCTTGCCCTGTAACAGTTAAAATTAGAAGTGGTTGGGATCAAACCTCAATTAACGCTATAGTAGTTGCTCAAACGATAGAAAAAGCTGGAGCAAGCGCTATTACTATTCATCCTCGAACTAGATCTCAAGGCTATAGTGGTTTGTCAAATTGGGAAATTATTAAACAAGTTAAAGAAAAAGTTAAAATTCCAGTTATTGGAAACGGTGATATAAAAACTAAAGAAGACGCTGAAAGAATGTTTCAAGAAACAAATTGTGATGCTATTATGATTGGAAGAGGTTTATTGGGAAATCCTTGGTTAGTTAAAGAAATAATTGAAAACAAGAATCAAGATATTAGTATCGGTGATAGAATCAAACTTATTTTAAAACACATTAAGTATTTGTTGGAAGAAAAACCTGAAAAAACAGTTGTTTTAGAAATGAGAAAACATATAGCATGGTATTTTAAAGGAGTACCAAATTCTTCGGATTTTAAAAAAACAATCAATCAAGTTACAAGTGTTTCGGAATTAGTAACTATTTTAAATAATTTTCAGGAAAATGAAACTTTACTTTAATTATATTATGTTATAAAATGAATAGTAGGTGATTACATGAGAGAATTTACAGAACAAGAATTAGTTAGAAGAGAAAAAGCTAATAAATTATTATCAAAAGGTATTGACCCTTTTGGCAGTTCATATCAAATAGATACTAATTCTCAATTAATAAAAGAATCATATGACGCTTTTACTAATGAAGAATTAGAAGCTAAAAACATTTCTGTTTCGATAGCAGGAAGAATAATGACGAAAAGAGTTAAAGGTAAAGCTGGGTTCATCCATATTCAAGATAAATATGGACAAATTCAAATTTATGTAAAAATTGATAATATTGGTGAAGAAACTTATCAAATTTTTGAAGATGCAGATTTAGGAGATATTATTGGAATTAAAGGGAAAATATTTAGAACTCACATGGGTGAATTAAGTATAAAAGCTTTCGAATATGTTCATTTAGTAAAAGCTTTAAAGCCCTTACCAGATAAATTTCACAAATTAGTTGATATCGAAGAAAGATATCGTCGTAGATATGTTGATTTAATAATGAATGAAGAAGCTAGAAAGATAGCTTTTACAAGGCCAAAAATCATTCGTGTATTACAGAACTATTTGGATAATTTAGGTTATATAGAGGTTGAAACTCCAATTTTAGGTACAATTTTAGGAGGAGCAGCAGCTAGACCCTTTGTTACCCATCACAACACTTTAGATTTAGATATGTATTTAAGAATTGCTACTGAATTACCTTTAAAAAGACTTATAGTTGGAGGTATGGATGGAGTTTATGAAATCGGCAGATTATTTCGAAACGAAGGAATGGATCGAAATCATAACCCAGAATTTACGACAGTAGAAATATATAAGGCTTATAGCGATATGGAAGGAATGATGAATCTCTGCGAAAATATTTTTAAAGAAATTGTTTTCAAAATTAATAATAGTTATGATCTAGAATGGAAAGGTAATAACTTGAATTTTGAAAAGCCATTTGTTAGGAAACATATGGTGGATGCTATTAAAGAGGTATGCCAAATTGATTTTTATCAAACAATGACAATTGAAGAAGCTAAAAAAATTGCGAAAGAACATGAAATTGAAGTTGAAGATCATTTTAAATTAGGGCATATTATTAATGCTTTTTTTGAGAAATATGTAGAAGAAACAATTATCGAACCAACTTTTATTTATGGTCATCCAATTGAAGTTAGTCCATTAGCAAAAAAAAGCAAAGATGAAAGATTTACAGAAAGATTTGAAATATTTATTTGTGGTGATGAATATGGTAATGCCTTTAGTGAGCTGAACGATCCAATTGACCAAAGAGAAAGATTTGAAAATCAAATTACCGAGAAAAATCTTGGTAATGACGAAGCGAATGAAATGGATGAGGATTATGTAGAAGCTTTAGAGTATGGAATGCCACCTACAGGAGGCATTGGTTTAGGAATAGATAGAATAGTTATGTTAATTACGGGAACAGAAAGTATAAGAGAAGTTATTTTGTTTCCACATATGAAAGAAAAGAGATAGGAGAGATATAATGAAAAACAAAAAATTATGGATAGTTTTTTTAATCACAATTGGAGTTGTCTTTTTATTAACTTGGATAATTCCATCAACAATAACTAATGAAAGTGGAGCATTGGTAGTAGATAAAATTAATCCAGTTGGAATTTGGGATTTATTTTATTATTTATCATTACAATTAGCTTGGTTTTTCCCAACAACTTTATTTTTAATATTTACTGCAATATTTTATGGAGTTGTTAACAAAACAGGAGCCCTTCGCTATTTGACAGAAAAAATAACTAGTTTAATTAAAAACAAAGAAAAAATATTTGTTATTCTATTAGCAACATTTATTATTATGTTAACAAGTTTAACTGGTATTAGTTATGCATTAATGTTCTTTGTTCCATTCTTAATGGCAGTTTTATTAAGTATTGGATTTAGTAAAGTAGTTTCTTTAATATCAATCATTGGATCGATATTATTAGGATATATTGGTACTTTTTATGCTACAAGTTTATATTTAGTAATAGCATCTTATGTTGAACCAGGTATTACTTATGGAATTTATAAATTAGTTTTAGTAATATTAGGTATATTAGTAATGGGATTATATTTATATTTCTGTGCTAAAATTTTAAAAGGTAAAGAAAAAGAAGAAATAGATGAATCAATTTTATTTATTGAAAAGATTCCAGGTAAAAAGAAAGTTAAATTATGGCCAATTATTACAGCATTAAGTGTAATACTAGGTATGTTTATTTTAGGCTTAACACCTTGGGTAGAAATGTATAAATTAGATATTTTCACTAATTTCTATAATTTCTTAATTGAATTTGAATTGTTTGGTTTTCCAATTTTCAAAAGCATTTTAGGAGTTACTACTCCAGAACTAGGTACTTGGTCACTAACAGAAACTTCAATTTTAATAGCTATTGTAACTTTTGTTATGGCTTTAATTTATAAAGTTAAATGGGATGAAGTATATGATGGGATTGTATCAGGAATCAAAAAATTCTTACCAACTATTCTATTTGTAACTTTAGCAAGTATGACATTCACATTTTTATCACAAACTGGAATATTAACAACAATTGTTAATTTCATTATGGGATTAACTAATGGGTTTAACTTATTTACATATTCTTTAGTATCATTCTTAGGAGCAGCATTTGTAAATGAAACATATATTACAAATTATGTAACAGGAGCAGCTAATACAGTGTTACAAGGATCAATAGAAATCCCATTGTTAGTATTTATTCAACAAACAATGTTTGGATTAGCTATGTTAATTACACCGGTTAGTATTTATTTATTAACAGGTTTAGCATATTTTGAAATAGAATATTCAAAATGGTTAAAAAACATTTGGAAAATATTATTAGCAATGTTTATTGTTGTTATGATAACTTTATATATATTAATGTTGTTATAAAAAAATAAAAAGATTCGTAAGAATCTTTTTTTATTTAAAAAGAAACTATATTATTGCAAAAATAAATAAATAATGATATTCTTATAATAGGAGGAAGAATAAATGGAAACAATGTTGAATGATATATTAGTTTTTTTAGAAGAAAATTATGTATATGTTGTTGGGGTTGGGATAGCAATAGTTTTAATTTTAATAGGATTTTTAGTAAGCAGAAAAAAAGGAAATAAATCTGTTAAAGTTAAAGAAAATAATTTTAATAATGAAAGTATGGGATTAGAGTCAAAACCTTTTGAAACAAATAATATTAATCCCGTTGATATAGCACCAATGAATAATCAAAGTATTGATTTTACAACAAACTCTTCTTTTGGATCAAATAATATGAATAGTACTCCAGTGGTTGAACAACCAGTACAAGAAACAGAATACAAACCATTTGGATTCGAACAACCAGTAGAAGCACCAAAAATTGAACAACCAATACAAGAAACAGAATTCAAACCATTTGGATTCGAACAACCAGTAGAAGCGCCAAAAGTTGAACAACCAGCACAAGAAACAGAATACAAACCATTTGGATTCGAACAACCAGTAGAAGCACCAAAAGATGAACAACCAGTAAAAGAAACAGAATATAAACCATTTGGATTCGAACAACCAGTAGAAGCACCAAAAGTTGAACAACCAATACAAGAAACAGAATACAAACCATTTGGATTCGAACAACCAGTAGAAGCGCCAAAAGTTGAACAACCAGCACAAGAAACAGAATACAAACCATTTGGA
>Ga0123335_1000916_pt1 | contig 49401 bp, 41 predicted proteins | sample BiotimSIPDNA_2_FD_89707 | JGI IMG/M metagenome (GOLD analysis project Ga0123335, IMG submission 89707) | Anaerobic biogas reactor microbial communites from Washington, USA - Biogas_R2 time_0 SIP DNA | ecosystem: Engineered > Bioreactor > Anaerobic > Unclassified | place: Washington, USA...
CCCTGGACGAGAGCGACGTAAGAGCCGGTAACTGGGGTGCCGCCTACGTCAAAGCCTTCGTGATTAACGTCAACAGCAGCGTGAGCCTTTACGCGCCAGCCAATGTATCCCCGGGCGGCAAAGTAAACCTCACCGCCGAGGCCGAATGCCTTACCGGCGTGGAGTACCAATTTTGGTACCAGACCCCCGACGGTACCTGGCATTCCAGCGGTGCCTACACCACAAACAACATCTATAGCTTCACCGCAGCTACATCAGGGACCTACAAGGTCATAGTCTACGCCAAAGACCACTACGCCCCGGCCACCGACCAGTTTGCGGTGTGGGATATTAAAACAATCAACTGCCCGTAGAAGGGCGCTAAAATACTTCTATTATCATACATTTACATTAGGGCTGTTATTTGGACAAAATACCATCTTGAACTATTACTGGTAATCTTAGCTGTCCAGACTAATGTTTGGATCCTTGTCGGACATAGGGCTGCCGCCATCTATGGCGGCGCCCTCTGCTGATGTAAAGCAAGCAGCAAGGGGGCGCCAGTAATAACTAAAAGTTATCGGAGCTGTTGAATTACCTTGAGAAAGGTCCTATATGGTCGGACTGTGAATGGATTCAAAAGTACCTTCCTTACTACCACAAACTAAAAGGAAATGGGGAATATAAAGAGTGTGGCATCAAATCCGGGAAGTGTATTTTTACAGGGAAATGTTAAAGAACCTGGTTTCTAAAGAATTAAGGGCACGTTACAAAGGTTCTGTTCTGGGTTTTCTCTGGACATTCTTTAATCCCCTATTAATGTTAATTGTCTACAGTGTTGTTTTTTCATTTATTATGAGAATTGAAACAGAGAATTACGCCATGTTTCTTTTTGTTGCCCTCTTGCCATGGAATTTCCTTTCAAGTTCAATTATGCAAGGAGCAGCCAGCCTGGTGCAAAATGGTTCTCTAATTAAAAAGATATATTTTCCCAGGGAGATTCTGCCTTTATCTATTGTTATTGCAAATTTGATTAATTATTTGCTCAGTTTGTTTATATTAATTCCCGCGTTAATATTCTTTAAAATTAAAATAACACCAGCCATACTGTCTTTTCCCATCGTTTTGTTTACAATGGTACTGCTGGTGATGTCACTGACTTTACTTATTTCCATTGCCAATGTATATTTTCGCGATTTAGAGCACATAGTCAGCATATTAATTACAGCCTGGTTCTTTCTAACCCCTGTATTATATTCGTCGGAATATATACCGGAAAGTGTAAGGTCATATTTCTACATAAACCCTGTCACACACTTAATAGAAGCATTCAGGAGTGTATTTTATGAAGGGGCATGGCCTCAATGGGCTACCCTTGGCTATCTGACTCTGGGTGTGGCAGTACTATTCTTAATTAGTCTTATTACTTTTAATTGTCTCCAAAAGGCAGTGGCAGAGGAGATTTAACCTAGTGAAAAGTTCTTCTAAGAATGCAGTTGAAATCACGGATTTGTGGAAGAAATTTTATATTTACCATGATAAAGTTAATTCCTTAAAGGACCGTGTAATTTTTTGGCACAGGCAGCGCAGGGATGAATTCTGGGCCTTGAGAAATATTAATCTGGTTGTGCCGAAAGGTAAAACGGTTGGATTAATCGGCAGGAACGGGTCCGGGAAAAGTACTTTATTAAAAATTATCAGCCGGATTCTTTATCCTACTAAAGGGACAGTTTCGGTCAAGGGAAGGATTTCAACCCTGTTAGAATTGGGGGCGGGTTTCCACCCCGATTTTACGGGAAGAGAGAATATTTACTTGAATGCTTCCATTCTAGGTTTCACAAGAAAAGAAATTCAGCAGCGCTTGGAGGATATTATTTCCTTTGCCGAATTGGGCAGCTTTATTGATAACCCAGTCCGCAATTATTCATCGGGTATGTATACCCGCCTGGGTTTTTCCGTAGCTGTGCATGTTGATCCGGATATATTGCTGATTGACGAGGTGTTGTCTATTGGAGATTTGGCTTTTCAAGAAAAATGCCTGGCCAGAATCCGTACTTTACAGAAGCAGAATAAAACGATTATTTTTGTTACCCACGCACCGGGACAGATAGAGGATTTGTGTGACCTTGCCGTTTGGTTGGACAAAGGGGAGATGCGTGCTGCCGGTTCTGCCGGGGAAGTTGCCAGGGAGTATATTAGTTTCATGGATAACCTTAGCCGGCACGGCCAGTGCTGAAGATCAGCCGAGATAACTTGATGGGAAACCGTTATCATTTAGGAAGGGTTGATTATAACAGTTGTTCGTGCCTGAACATACAGGAGGGTTTAATTTAGAAGGATATGGGTAAGCAAAAAGATCACCTGCCTGTTTCTATTGTTATCCCTTGCTACAACTATGGCTGTTTCCTGGATGACGCGGTGGGCTCTATACACCAATCAACGGTGGAAATCCCATTGGCGCAGATTATTATTGTTAACGATGGTTCCACTGACCAAAATACTTTAGACATCTTAAACAGTTACAGGCTTAAAGGCTATAATATTATAGCTCAGGTTAATAAGGGACTTCCTGCTGCAAGAAATACTGGGATTTCAGCAGCTGAAACAGATTATTTGCTTCCTCTTGATGCGGATGACATGATCGCCTCCACGTTTATTGAAAAAGCCTTTTGGGTTCTACGGACACGTGATGAGATTGGTTTTGTTTGTTCCTGGTTGAAACATTTCGGAGATGAAACATGGGTTTGGAAACCTTCTTATTCCCCGTTCCGTTTATTATTTGAAAACATTGTCACGGTTACCTCACTGATCCGCAAAAAGGCCTGGGACAGTGTTGGCGGATATGATGAGAATATGAAATGGGGATACGAGGATTGGGACTTCTGGTTGAAGCTGGTTGAAGTGAATTGGCAGGGTTATCAGATTCCTGAAATTTTATTCTACTACAGGCGCCACGGCAAGACGCTGCTGCACAAAAGCAACAAAAATCGCACAAATATTATTAGACAACTGAGAAAGAACCATCCTTCTCTGTTTGATGAAGAAAACATAGCCTATTTAAAAAAAATAAATCGAAGAAGTTATATTGCTTTAACTTTAAAGGATATTTTCAGGGATTTTATCATAAACATCCCTTTCCTGAAAACTCGCGAAATAAGGAATTTTTTATACAATAGCATTGCCTCAAGCACTGCATGTAGCAAAAGTTATGTCCATGGTGGAACGCTGGCATTTAATGAAAATGCATATGAAATTCCATTATATTATTGCAAAGCGGTTAGGGACAGAAGGTTAAAGATACTGTTGCTGGTCAAGCTGTCATCCAGTAAAGAATATGAAATGTTAATGAAATTAATCAGAGTTCTCGGCGACAAATACTATTTGATAGTTCTATTTGTGAATTTGTTGGATGATACTAGCTATAACAGTATCACAATAAACGTGGATGAACTGTTTGTGTTGCCTAATTTTTTGGATTGCACATTATACTCTGCATTTTTGTTGAGTCAAATTCTTAATAAGGAAGTCAGTCTGTTGGTTAATATAAATCTTTTGGAGCTGCATAGTGTGTTGTCGTTGATTAGATATCATAAACCGGATATGTCTACGGCTTCTGCTTTTATCAGTACAACTAAAGTAGATTTCTTTAACAAAGAGATAATAGAAAAGATATATTTTCAGTCAGATTTACTTTATTGTAGTCCCGGGTGCAAAATCAATATAATAAATTTACTACCCGAGTGTTCCGGCAAATGTAATATATCAATATCATATGAACAATTTTTGGAAAATCTTATTCAATTAATCGGATTAAAAAGGCCTGTTATTAACATGATTAATTATAGATGAAGTGTTGTTATTGAAAATAAGTTTGATGTCAGAACGCTTCCATTTTATGCTATAGGCATCAGAGTAATGCAAATTCTTCTAATATTATGTTCCAGATAAGTAAAAAGAATAATAATCAGGAGTCAATAACAGTGGATTTGCAAAAACAAGAAGGAAAATTGGAGCATCAAGAAATGATGCTGAAAGAAATAATAGTCGAAAACAAGAATTTAAGGGAGACTAATGCCTATTTGATTCAACAAAATAGATTATTTGCAATGGAATTAAGTAAAAAAAGATCGAAAAACGTACATATGCTTGAAAGACTATTAAAAGAAAACAAACAGCTCAAGGATGAATTAAGTATTATCTACAACTCAAGGGGCTGGAAAGCAGTAAAATGTTACTGGCGGTTGATGGATAAAACCTTACCCAGGCTTTTATTCTCCCCAATAAAAGCTATTATTAATTGTTTTTGGAGGAAAAGTTATTGATACTATGGCTGGTCACTACGGAGTATCCTCCCTTTTATGGAGGAGGAATTGCAACGTACTGTTTGCACACAGCAAATATGATGTCTCAAAAAGGCCACGAAGTAACAGTATTTATAAGCGATCATTCAATTGATTGCCCATTACAAATCTTAAATGAAAATCTAATTAGGATAGTTAGATTTAAACCAGGAGAAAAGGATATTTATAAATACCTTGGTTATGCGGCAGCCCTTAGTTATGATATATCTGAGATAATCGAGGGGTTTATAAAGAATGAAGGCAATCCTGATGTCATAGAATTTCATGACTATCTTGGAATTTCCTACTTTTCAATACAAAAGAAGAAGGTATACTGGAAATATCTCAAGGAAGCTAGAATATTAGTTACAGTTCATACCCCAAAGTTTATCTGCGATTATTATGATCAAGCTCCGGTTTATAATATTACTAATTATTGGACAGCAGAAATGGAAAGATACTGTATCTGTGCTGCAGATACGGTAATTTCACCAAGTTTATATCTTCTTAATGAGTTGTCCAAGTATATTGATTTAAGTGATGTTGACAGTCATGTTGTTCCCAACCCCTTTTCTGTAAAATCTGATAATATGGATAATTTAGATATAGAAAAGAATGATGTAATATTTTTCGGCAGGCTTCAGTACTTAAAAGGGATTGATTACATCTTAAATAAGTTTTCAAGTCTTTGGGATAACGGTTTTCAAATACCATTGAAAATAATTGGCTCGGACACATATTTTTACCTCAAGAATAAAATGTGGACTGATTATATTAATCAAAAATTCAAAAAATATGTTGATGAAAACCTGATAGTTTTTGAAGGCCTAATACCTACTGATAAATTATACAATAGATTAAAAAAGGCTCATGTTATTATTATTCCTTCATGTTTTGAGAATTTTCCCTATTCAGTAATAGAGTCAATGGCGTTGGGAAAAATTATTTTAGTTTCTGATAGCGGCGGTCAGCGGGAACTGGTGGAAAATAATAAGAATGGGTTTGTTTTTTCTCACGATGAACCCGATGAATTAGAGAATAAGTTAAAATTAATTCTGTCATTATCAGACGATAGAATGCAGGAAATAAGCAGGGAAGCAAAAATAACAATCGAGGAGATATGTTCTTACGAAAATGTATATACCAAAAAAATTACTGTATTAGAACAATTAATAAATAAAAATAAATTTTCCAGGCAATACCCATTTATCAGGAAACGTGAAAAATCACTGGAGAAACTAAAGGAACATGAAAAAGACAGTATAAATAAACCTTATCAGGAAGTGAAAGGCCTGCTCAGTGTTATTGTGCCATATTATAATATGGGAGAATATGTACGAGAGGCCCTGGAAAGTATAATTAATACTACTTATCCCGATAAAGAGATTATTATTGTTAACGACGGAAGCGACGAACTGGAAAGTCTAACTGTATTATATGAAGTACAGGAACAATATCCGGTGGAAATAATACATAAAAAAAACGGCGGTTTGTCTTCAGCCAGGAATGCGGGGGCTGAGGCAGCAAGGGGTGAATATATTGCGTTTCTTGATTCAGATGATATGATCTCTTCAGAATACTACGAATGGGCCATAAAACTTCTTCAGCATTATGACAATGTTAGTTTTATCGGCTGCTGGGCCCAATACTTCGAAGGCTCAGAAGAAATATGGCCTGCCTGGAATCCGGAGCCGCCTTATCTTTTGATTCATAACCTTGTTAACAGTAGTGCTCTGGTGTTAAGGAGAAGGGACTTTTTGTTATATGGTATGAATGATCCCAAAATGGAATACGGCATGGAAGATTATGAGAGTGTTGTTAATATGGTTAAGAACGGTTGTATGGGAATTGTAATTCCAAAACCTCTTTTTCAATACAGGATTAGATCTAATTCAATGTCCAGCCATTTCAATAACAACAATATGGCCTATTTGCAGCGTTTAATCTCAGAGAAACATAGCGAGATTTATAAAGAATATGCGCCTGATATTTTTAATCTTCTTAATCATAATGGCCCAGGCTATTTTTATGGTAATCCTTCTAAGAATTATCTACCGATGGGTTTTGTTGAAGTTGATGTGGTAACATTAGACATTACTGGTTCCAGTTATGAAATACCAATTGAATTAAAGAATGAGTTAACAAGATTATGGAAAAAACCTCTTTTTAGAAAGGCTATAAAATTATTTTTTAATATGAAGTTAAACAAACTTTTCTTTTAAATGGAGTTAATGTGGGCCTTGAAATTGCGGGTAGAAAAGAAAAATCTTAGTGAAAATTTTTATCGATAAAGAAAATGTTACCATAAATGAATAGAACTCCTTTTTACTAAACGTTATGTATCAGATACTATTCTTTTTTTGTCATTCCAAAGACTTCCTTATTAATAGAAAATATTCAAAGTGTGAGAAACATGAAAACTAAAATATTGCATATTGTTACTTTATCTGAGATAGGCGGGGCGCAAAAGGTTGTTTACCATCTCGCAGCTGAAAGTGATAGAAATATTTTTGATATCGCAGTGGCATGTGCGCCAGGCGGTGAGTTAGTTGGCTGGCTGAGCAAAATAGATGTGAGGGTAATCAAAATCCCCGGGTTAAAAAGGAACATTTCATTGTTTCATGATTTATTTGCTTTTTGGCAGCTTTATCTCTTGCTAAGGAAGGGCAGTTATGATATCGTGCACTGTCACAGTTCCAAGGCCGGCATTCTTGGACGTTTAGCTGCGAGGTTGGCAAAGGTTCCAAAGATCTATTTTACAGTCCACGGGTGGTCGATAAACGAGTATCAAAGTTTACCTGTACGTTATTTTTATACGCTAATAGAAAAAATGGCAGGGGCAATAAGCACCAAAATAATTTGTGTGTCCCAGGATTGTTTATCAAATGGGCTAAAGTTGAAAATAGCTTCTCAAAAAAAATTTGTACTGATTTATAACGGGCTTCCGGAACCCGAAAAGAGAAATAACTTAATTCGTAAAGAGCTAAATATTGGAAAGGAAGATTTAGTATTTGGGATGGTTGCCCGCCTTGCCCCACCGAAAGACACAATGTTATTTTTAAAATTAGCAGAACGAATGATCAATAATAGAGGAAGCTTTGCTGGAAAAACAAGGGATATAACCCGGGGTATGGGCAAAATTTATTTTGTTTTAATCGGCGAGGGGCCCCTGCGCGCTGCCTGCCAGGCATTTATCAAAGATAAAGGTCTGGCAGGGCACGTGTTCTTACTGGGAACACGGGAAAATGCAGCAGAACTGGTCCATGACTTCGATGTGTTTACCCTGTTTTCACGCTGGGAGGGGTTGCCCCTTACCATCATTGAGGCGATGCTGGCCGGCCGGCCGGTGGTGGCAAGCGCTGTTGGCGGTGTCGGCGAATTGGTGGCGCATGGAGAGACAGGTTATCTGATTGAGCAGGGAAACCTGGCAGAAGCAGTGGAGGCTTTAGGGAAATTGGCAGAAAACAAGGAATTGCGTCTTTCCATGGGAGAAGCCGGACGCCGCAGGGCGCTGGAGTGTTTTAGCCTGGAGACAATGGCGGGGAAGTACAGGGAGCTTTACCTTTCTTAACATATAATTACTGAACTAAGGCCTGGTTTAGAGGTCTGGGAGAAGTAACATTGTCTGGTTTTTCTACCCGTTTTTAAAGGAAATTGTTTGTTGGTGACGAATGTCTTTAGGAAATAATTCTACTGGAAGAAAATTTCCTGGAGACGGGCGGGGAGAAGCATTTGGACAAGCGCATGAACCTGCTTTTGCTCAAACTGGGTTTTCTGCTGACGGATTTGGCTCTGATAAACCTGGGCTATGTCCTGGCTTTCGTTCTAAAATTCGGCTGGGATATCCCGCATTATAACTTTGTGGCCTACATTTCCACCTGGCCCTGGCTCAGCCTGTCGGCCCTGTGCTTTTTTTGTTTTTACAGGCTCTATGGAAGCTACCACTGGCGGTGGACAGAGGTATTTGCTTCGCTGGTTTGTGTGGTATTCTTTCAAGCCCTTGCTGCCATGGCCCTGTCCTTCTTCTTTCGCGGTTTTTCCTTCCCCCGTACGGTCTTACTGACAGCACCGTTCATTCAGTTGGCCCTGCTGGCTTTGTGGCGCAGGGCGGCCTGGTATATTGAAAGAAGAATTCAAGCAACAAGAAGGGTCATAGTTGCCGGCAAACTGCTGGATGCCCTTGCCCTGGCGGAGAAGCTGGAATCAGCCACAGGCAGGCTGATGAAGGTGGAGGGTGTGGTTATCGATGTCTTGTCCGGGCCTGACAGCACCCCGCAACCGGGACAGTTTAAGATGGATGGCAGGAACCCTGGAGCAGGTAGCGGGGCTTTTAACCCGCCGGTGCTGGGCGAGGTGGAGGATATCTGCAAGGTTTTAGTAAATGTCGAACCCGAGGAGGTATTTGTCTGTTCAACTCTGTCCCAGGAGCAAAAGGCCAGGGTTGTCCATGCCTGCGTGGATAAAGATATAACAGTATCCCTGGTCCCTGATTTATATGAAATTATGCTGGCCCGGGTCAGGCTGAAACAGGTTGACGATGTGCCGGTATTCATAATCGGGCATTTAAGTATTTCTCTGGAATACATGTTCTTAAAAAGAGTGACGGATATAGCCCTTTCCCTCCTGGCCCTGGTACTTACAGCTCCTTTATGCCTGCTGGTGGGCGCCGCTGTGAAACTTGATTCCCGGGGTCCTGTCTTATACCGGCAGAAGCGCCTGACCCTGCAGGGAAAGCCGTTTTACCTGTATAAATTCAGGACCATGGTGGACGGTGCCGAGCGGGAGAGCGGGCCGGTGCTGGCTACGGAAAACGACCCGAGGTTAACCAGGGTGGGACGGCTTATAAGGGCTGCCCGGATCGATGAAATACCGCAATTAATTAATGTTCTAAAAGGTGACATGAGTATCGTGGGACCGCGTCCGGAAAGACCCTTTTTCGTCAATGAACTGGTTAAGGAAATACCGGAATACGCCTACCGCATGAATATCAAGTCCGGCATCACCGGCCTGGCCCAGATTTCCGGCAGGTACAGCACCACTGCGGAGAATAAGCTTAAGTACGATTTGCTATACACAAAATCATACTCCCCCGCCAGGGATCTGGCCATATTACTGCAGACGATTAAGGTCATCCTGATGAAAGACAGGGCTTCTTGAGAAGCCCTGTGCCTTACAAGTGAGTGAAGTATATAAGCAAAGTCCTGTCGTTCCCTCGATGTTTTAAAGACAACAGGCGTTTCATAGCCGGTTCACAACCAGGCCTGTGATAAGTTTGGGATAGAAGAAGGTGCTCTTTTGGGGCATCTTTTCTCCGTTTCCGGCCACCTCAATAACCTCTTCCACCGGGGTGGGATTCAGGAAAAAGGCCAGCTGGTATGCCCCGGAGTCTACGGCAGCCAGGGCTCCTTCCTCCTCACGGGTGTAAGTAATGTGCTCAGCCCTGGCCCTCAGCTCTCCGCAGATGCCCAGATGTTTTTCAATAATCAGCGTGTGCAGCACGGAAACGTCGAGACCCTGCCAGGCCCGGGACTTGCCCGGGGGCATGACCTGGTCCAGTTGTCTGTTGTTCAGGTAGGTGAGCAGATAGAGCCTGTTGTCTCCTGCATACATGCCGAAGGCATGGGGACGGCATGGGTTGACGGCGTTTCTGCCGCCAGGCTCGCCGCAGGTCTCCGGGCCGGGGGTGGAAAGACATTTTTGACTCTTTATCCCGCTGCCGGCTGCCTGATAGAGCCTGCCCTTTCCCCGTTCAGCCAGAGCTTGTAAAAATTCCTGGAAGTTACCCCGGTCCGGGGCCAGGGGAAATTCTTCCACCTTAAAGCTTTCTTTCAGTTTGTCCACCAGCTTGGCTGGATCAATTTCCCTAATACTCTTGACCAGCCGGTGGGTTGGGAGAACCACCAGGCCGGGGTCGTAAAGGTTGACCAGGGTCATCATAACGTAGTTGTGGGCGTGGTCCTCTGTGCGGGTGCGGGATCCGGCATTCTCCGGTGTGTCGCTGCAGGAATTGGTCACGTCAGCGCTTCCTACAGCAAAACCTGAAGGGGCACTGAGTCCTGAAAAACCCGTATGCTTTTCAGGTTCTGCATTTTCCCTTGATTCCTTTCTCCGGGAGGCTTGCTCCCTTTGGAAATTTAAAGCTGTTTCGTAACGGTGGTGTCCGTCTGCGATAAAGATGCGCATTCCGGCCATGGCCTGTTGGACCTTGTTGATGATCTCCCCGTCCGTAATCACCCACAACCTGTGGGATTCACCGCTTTCATCCGTGAAGTCAACATCAGGGGCGGTTCCCCCCACTGCTTCCCGCAGGGTTGTGTCCACCTTTTTTTCACGGTCTTCGTAAAGGCTGAAGATGGGGCTGAAATTAGCCCTGCAGGCGCGCATCAGCTCCAGCCGGTCTGCCTTGTGCTTGGGTATGGTTTCCTCGTGGGGCAGGATCACGCCTTTTTCATAGGGTTCCAGCTTGACTCCGCAGATGAGGCCGCTGCGGACTTTCCTCTCCCTGCCTACGGTAAACTCTTGCTCGTATAAGTAAAGGGCAGGCCTGGCTTCGGGAGTCAGTACTCTATTCTCCAACCAGGTGTTAAAGTCGGCGGCTGCCCGGGTGTAACGGTTGCAGGACTCACTATCTCCGGGAAGATTTTTTCCGTACTCCAGGCGAATGATGTTGTAGGGGTTGCATTTATAGTATTTTTCCTGGGCGGCGGTATCGATTACATCGTACGGGGGAGTCACCACCTCGTTCAGGCTGCTGATTAATGCAGGATTATACCGTAGCCCTTTAATTGGGATCACAGTTGCCATAAAAATTTCCTCCTAAATTTACAAAACAATACTTCCATAAAAAATTTCCGTTCCCGACAAAAAGCAATTAATTAATAAAGTAAAAAGGAAGGAGTAGTTAAAAACATTTATTCCTTCCGGGTCCAACGGTCGCTGTCCCTGTAGCGGTACTTGGCCATAACCCGCTTGAACGCATCCTCAAGATCGATGTTCAGGGAATTGGCGTAGCAAATCAGAATAAATAGAATATCGGCCAATTCAAGGGCCAGATCACCCATAGGTTCATCAGGTTTTTTGGGCTTTTCACCATACTGGTGATTGATTTCCCGCGCCAGTTCGCCGACTTCTTCGGCTAGCCGGGCCATCATCGAAAGTGGGTTCCAGTATCCTTCTTCAAACTGGCTGATCCATTTATCTACTTCCTCTTGCATTTCTTTTATTTCCACTGTTATATGCCTCCAGATTACCCATACGTACTGTCTGAGTAAATTTTACCCTTTTTCGCTGCAATACGCAAGTTTTCTGTATTTTGTTGTAAAACCCAGTCTTTTCAATTAAGACCAGTTTAACTAAAGTAATACCAGTTTAAACAAAGGGATCAGTCATATTTCCCATCACTTCCTAGTATGATAGGGTAAGTTAAACTTGTATGGAGGGATTGCCTGTGCAATATCCGCGCTGGGTAATATTCAATAAGAAAACGGTTTTGCCTGTTCTGGCGCTGGTGATTGTCGGCTTGTTGCTGCTATGGGGCGGCGGCAGGCTGATTGCCCGGGGAGGGGCGAAACTGCCCCCGCTGGAGATGCTCATGGCCGGTCTGGAGAAAACAATGGGCAGCTCAAGTTTTCGCTATCAGGTAGAAACGAAACTAATTTCAGAGGGCAGGGCCAATGTGGATTTCTTCAGTCAGGTGGAAGGTGAAAGGGTAGCCCCTGATAAAGTGTGGATAAAAGGACAGATGATGAATACGCCCATTGAGTTCATCCAGGTGGGGGATAACTCCTACTTTAAGGATCAGGCGACCGGTAGGTGGATCGCCCTGCCAGGGAATAAACTGGTTGATTCGGAACTCTTCTACGCTGAACTGAATCCCCTGGCCTACTTTAACTTCAAGGATGTTCCCGAAATCAAGTACCTGGGGCAGGAGAAGGTGGATGGGGAAAAACTGTTGCGTTTGGAAATGCGCCCTAACCTGATGGACCCGTTCCTGGAAATGCGACTCACCGGCTATACCTACAAAGTGTGGCTGAACCAGGGGGACTACCGCCTGCGCCGGGCCGTACTCCAGGCCCTTGACAGGCACAACCCCCAGAGTGGTGTTGAGATTAATCTGCGCTTCTGGGATTATGATCAGAGTATGAACATTGTACCACCGGTATAAAAGGTAAGGCCGAAGGCCCGGCACGGGGATGCCGGGTGTTTTTTTAGGCCGGCCGGACGTCTACCCGTTTTTTATGAATGAACACTCAGTTTCTACTTTATCAGTTAAAGACAAACACAAACAGAAGCTTTTTAACATTGACATAAGCGGGTGTACCTGTTATAATATGCCGGATTTTATAGGATTTATAAACAGAGGGGGGCCTTAAAGATGCATCCTGATGGAGAACGTATTCTATTCTCAGAGGAACAAATCCTGGCTCGCGTTGCCGAATTGGGGACGGAAATATCCCATGATTACAAAGACAAGGAACTGCTGGTAATCGGTATCTTGAAGGGAGCTATCATCTTCTTGTCAGATCTTGTACGCAGAATCAGGGTTCCCCTCTATTATGACTTTATGGCCGTGTCCAGCTACGGCGCATCAACAGTTTCTTCCGGGGTGGTACGAATTCTAAAGGACCTCAACCAGTCCATTGAAAACCGCCACGTCCTGATCGTGGAGGACATTGTGGATACGGGACTCACGCTCAACTACCTGGTGGACAACCTTAAAGCCCGCGGGCCTGCCAGTCTCAAGGTCTGCACCCTGCTGGACAAACCCTCCAGCCGGGAGGTGCCGGTGAAAATTGACTATAACGGTTTCACCGTTCCCAATGAATTTATTGTAGGTTACGGTCTGGATTATGACGGGCGCTACCGGAACTTCCCTTATATCATGGTATTAAACAGGAGAGTATACGAAGGGGGAAACTAGATGTCTTTACCCGAGCAGGAACTGGTCGTTGTTCTTGATTTCGGTGGTCAGTACAGCCACCTGATTGCCCGGCGTATCCGGGAACTCAAGGTGTTTTGTGAAATGCTTCCTTATTCTACCTCGATTGATGAGATCAAGGCCAAAAGGCCCAGGGGAATTATTTTTTCGGGCGGCCCCTCCAGTGTCTACCAGGAGAAAGCGCCGGCCTGCGACCCGGCCCTTTATGAGACGGGGATCCCCGTCCTGGGCATCTGCTACGGTATGCAGTTGATGGCCCAGCAACTGGGGGGCGTTGTGAGCCGGTCCGGGCACCGCGAGTACGGCAAGACGGGCCTTCATGTTCTGGAGCGGGACAGGCTCCTGTCCTGCATGGAGCAGTTGGAACAGTGCTGGATGAGCCACGGCGACAGGGTTGAGTCAGCTCCGCCCGGATTTACAGTGTCTGCCGCTACATCCAATTCGCCGGTTGCGGCCATGGCCTGTCCGGCTAAAAACCTCTATGCCGTACAGTTCCACCCGGAAGTTGTCCATACTCCCAAAGGGCAGGATGTGCTGAAGGCATTTTTATATGACATCTGCGGCTGCAGTGGAGACTGGACCATGGGTTCCTTCCTGGAGCGGTCCGTCACAGAAATAAAGGCCCGGGTGGGTGATAAAAAGGTGCTCTGCGCCTTGAGCGGCGGGGTGGATTCCTCCGTTGCCGCTGTCATGGTGCAGCGGGCGGTGGGCGACCAACTAACCTGCATCTTCGTTAACCACGGCCTTCTGCGCAAGGGCGAGGCGGAGCAGGTGCAAAAAACTTTCAAAGAAAAATTTCAGATCAAGCTGGTTTATGTGGACGCCCGGGAGAGGTTCCTGGGCAAGCTTGCCGGTGTGTCCGACCCGGAAAAGAAAAGGAAAATTATCGGCGAAGAATTTATCCGGGTGTTTGAGGATGAGGCCTCAAAGCTGGGGCAGATTGACTACCTGGTCCAGGGCACCCTTTATCCCGATGTGGTGGAAAGCGGTACAGCCACGGCAGCGGTGATTAAGAGTCACCACAATGTGGGCTGCCTGCCAGAGGATATGCGTTTACAGCTGGTAGAGCCGCTGCGCTGGCTGTTTAAGGATGAAGTAAGGATTCTTGGCGAGGAGTTGGGCCTGCCCGAAGAGGTGGTCTGGCGTCAGCCCTTTCCGGGCCCCGGTATGGCAGTACGGATTCTGGGTCCGGTGGACGCCTATAAGGTGGCGCTACTTCAGGAGGCCGACGCCGTGGTGGAGCAGGAGATTCGCAAAGCCGGCCTTTACCGGCAGATCTGGCAGTCCTTTGCCATACTTCCGGACATGCGTAGTGTGGGGGTGATGGGGGACCAGCGCACCTATTCCTACACCGTGGTCATCCGGGCGGTCAACAGCGTCGACGCCATGACCGCAGACTGGGTCCGCCTGCCTTACGAGGTACTGGAGGCCATCTCCTCCCGCATCGTCAGCGAAATCAAGGAAATCAACCGGGTGGTCTACGATATTACGTCGAAGCCTCCTGCGACGATAGAGTGGGAGTAGAAAAGAGGCTTGACAAGCCCCGGTTTGTGAGGATTAAGGGTTCATTTAGCATTGGTACTGGCGGTTAAGAATTCACCTGTTTTTGGTGAGATCGTAGCCGCCAGTTTTGTTTTACCGGCTTGCAAATTCTTAACAGGGAGTTGGTAAGACAAAGGATCTAAAATGGTTTTATGAGAATGGTCAGGAAGTTATTAAATTCAGCTTCAAATAGATAATATGTATGGCCGGCGTAGGTTCGCCGTAACCATGGTTGTTATTTTCACTTAATGAATAGATATTGAAATTTTAAGTAAAATTTGTTAAGATAAGCTCAAGTTATAGAACAAGCCCGTTATGCTCTTTTTGCGGGCGTTCTTGTTTTGTTTTGCTGAAAAACTCAACAAAAAACGAGAGAAAGTGTGCCTAGGGTTCCACGCCCTTATCTAACATAAAGGGCGGTTCGGACCAAGCGGGACAGGCCTTGGGGAAGTTGGCCGGACTGGACCCATCTTCCGCAGGTTACACCGGGAAGGGATAAAAGCCCAGGCGGGTAGGTTTCGCTCATAAACGAAATCTATCTGCCCGGGCTTGCGTTTTTCGCTGCGTATTGAAGAAGCAAAAAGAAGCAAAAAGAACCTCACCTTGCCCTAAAAGAAGTAAAAGAAAAGCTACCTTGCCTGGCCTGCTTTCCTGTGCTTTTTACTTCGGAGTATGAATCCCGGTCGCCGGTCTATAATATTTGCAGCGGGGCTTGGTAATAAGGCAATATTAAGGATAAAGGAGACAATAAACTATGTCCCAACCCTTAGTGGGTATTGTAATGGGCAGTGACTCGGACTTGCCGGTTATGAAAGAAGCTGCCGGGATCCTGGATGAATTGAAAATTTCCTGGGAGGCTGTTATTTCTTCTGCGCACCGGGTGCCGGAAAAAACGGCTGCTTACGCGCGAGGCGCTGCGGGGCGCGGTCTGGCAGTGATTATCGCGGGGGCGGGCGGGGCAGCCCACCTGCCCGGCGTAATAGCGGCTTATACCCCTCTGCCGGTGATTGGCGTACCCATCAAGACGGGTGCCTTGAACGGTGTAGACGCCCTTTATGCTATTGTCCAGATGCCCTCAGGTGTGCCCGTGGCCACCGTTGCCATCAACGGCGCACGGAACGCCGGTATCCTGGCCGCCCAGATTATCGGCGCCACCAATCTGGAAGTACGCTCCAGGGTTGTGGCTTATAAAGAGAGGCTGGCGAAACAGGTTCTTGCAAAGGATAGGGATCTGTCGGAACTGGGCATCAAGGGCTACCTGGAGCGTCAGGAAAGGAAAGAGAAGTAGGTTTTTTTACATACAACACCGGGACAGGGCAGGCGGGCCTGCGACGGCCCGGTACAACGGCGCCGCCGGTAAATGCCCGGCCCCTTGCGGGTTGCATGCTCATTTGTTACGTTTTTTTGTATTAATGATTAATACTGTTGCACGGGTTATTAAGATTACGCAGGAGGCTACTTTATGATAGAGCGCTATACGCTGCCGGAAATGAAACAAATCTGGTCGGAAGAAAATAAGTTCAGGAAATGGCTGGACGTAGAGATTTACGCCTGTGAAGCTCTGGCTGAACTGGGTCAGGTTCCGCCGGAGGCCCTGGCCCAGATTAAGGAAAAGGCTGATTTCGACGTGCGCCGCATTGCCGAAATTGAAGCAGTAACCAACCATGACATGATTGCCTTTACCACAAACGTGGGAGAATATGTGGGGGAGGCGGCCCGGTACATCCACCTGGGGCTGACTTCTTCGGACGTGCTGGACACCGCTCTGTCCGCCTTAATGAAGGAAGCCGGGGAACGCCTGGTGACAAGGCTGAAGCAGCTCAGGGAGGTGCTGCTGGAAAAGGCGGAAGAACACCGTCATACGGTAATGATCGGGCGCACTCACGGCATTCACGCCGAGCCCATCACCTTCGGCTTGAAAATGCTGCTCTGGGTGGACGAAACCGAACGCAGCATCCGCAGGATGAAGCAGGCCGTGGAGACTGTCAGTGTGGGTAAGATTTCCGGCGCCGTGGGGACCTACGCCAACGTTGACCCGGGGGTGGAGGCGCATGTATGCGCTAGGCTGGGTCTGAAGCCGGCCAGAGTCTCCACGCAGGTATTGCAAAGGGACCGCCACGCCGAGTACCTGACGGCCATCGCCGTCATTGGCAGTACCCTGGATAAGTTTGCCACCGAGCTGCGCAGCCTCCAGCGCACGGACATCCTGGAGGTGGAGGAGCCCTTCCGCAAAGGGCAGAAAGGTTCTTCGGCCATGCCGCACAAACGCAACCCCATCACCGGGGAACGCATTTCAGGCCTGGCCCGCCTCCTGCGGGGGAACGCCCTGGCGGCCATGGAAAATGTTGCCCTTTGGAACGAGCGCGACATCTCCCACTCCTCAGTGGAGCGGGTTATCGTTCCCGACAGCACCATTATCCTGGACTACATGCTGGCAAAGCTCATAGACATTATCAACAACCTCCAGGTTTACCCCGAAAACATGCTCCGCAACATAAACCGCACCCATGGGCTTATTTTCTCCCAGCGGGTTCTATTGGCCCTGGTGGAGGAAAAGGGGTTCTCCAGGGAAAGGGCTTACGAGCTGGTGCAGCGAAACGCCATGCAGTCCTGGCGCACCGGGGAGAGCTTCCGCGATCTGCTGCTGAAGGACGGCGACGTAACAGCCCAGCTCAGCGAGGAAGAGGTTGACGAACTGTTCGACTTTAGCTACCACCTGAAGCACGTTGACGAAATTTATAAGAGATTCGGCCTGTAAGGTCCAAAGCTGTAACCGGTAAACATCAGCACATTTTAACGAAGGGCTATTGATTAGAATTTGCAAGGGGCCTGTATTGTTTATGTTTGCGAAAACCATTTGTTCGAGGGTTCACAGCACCAGAACGGGAGGTTTAGAGCATGCTGCAAAAGCTTGAAAAGCTTTACGAAGGCAAGGCCAAGCGGATCTACCGCACAGAACGCCCGGACCGGTACCTGGTTGAGTTCAAGGATGACGCTACGGCATTCAACGGGGCCAAGAAAGGAACCATACAAAACAAAGGAGCTCTCAATAATCAAATTTCGGCCGTTTTTTTCCGGCTTCTGGAAGAGCGGGGCATTCCCACGCACTTTGTGGAACTTTGCGGCGAACGGGAGATGCTGGTCAAGTCTCTGAAGATTATTCTAGTGGAGGTGGTGGTCCGCAATATTGCAGCAGGCAGCCTGTCCAAGCGTCTGGGACTGCCCGAGGGTACGGTGCTGCCCCGTCCCGTGGTTGAGTTTTATTACAAAAGCGACGAACTCGGCGACCCCCTGATTAACGACGATCATATCAGGGCGCTTAATCTTGCCACACCCGGCCAGATGGAACGGATCAAAGAAATCGCCCTGGCTGTAAACGGCATCCTGCTTGACTACCTGTCGGACAAGGAAATTGACCTGGTGGATTTCAAGCTGGAGTTCGGCCTGCACGCAGGAGAACTCGTCCTTGGGGATGAAATATCCCCCGACAACTGCCGCTTCTGGGATCATAAAACCCGTGAAAGGCTGGACAAGGACCGTTTCCGCCGGGACCTGGGTAACGCAGAAGGGGCTTATGAGGAAATTTTTAAGAGGCTTACGGGAAAGGGCTTCAGCCAGGCACAATAAAAGGGATTGACCGGCCGGTTCCCCATTATCTGTCGTTGAATATTTACATGTTTTATCAGGGCAACTATTTAAACACTCGCCAGCTAATTGGAGGTTTTGTGTATGACTGAGGAGAATAAAGGTCTGACCTATGCTGAGGCCGGCGTCGACATTGAAGCCGGGAACGCGGCGGTGCGCCTGATCCGCGGCGCCGTGCGGAGTACTTACCGGCCGGAGGTTTTGGCTGATATCGGAAGTTTCGGGGGCTTTTTTGCCCTGGATGTGAGAAAATACCGGGAACCGGTGCTGGTTTCAGGAACGGACGGGGTCGGCACCAAACTCCGGGTGGCTATGCTGGCGGATTGCCACAATACCATTGGTATTGACGCGGTGGCCATGTGTGTAAACGATATCCTGGTACAGGGGGCGGAACCCCTTTTTTTCCTGGACTACCTGGCAGTGGGCCGGTTGATTCCTGAAAAAGTGGCCGCCATCGTTGACGGTGTGGCTGAAGGCTGCCGTCAGGCGGGATGTGCTTTGATTGGCGGAGAGACAGCGGAAATGCCCGGTTTTTACGGTCCCGGGGAGTATGACCTGGCGGGCTTTGCCGTAGGAGCGGTGGAGCGCAGCCGGATTATCGACGGGCGCGGGATCAAGCCCGGGGACAAGCTGATTGGCTTCCCCTCCTCCGGGCTGCACAGCAACGGATACTCTTTGGCCAGAAAAGTCTTGCTGGATCGCGGGGGTTACAGCGTGGATACATATCTGGAGCAGCTTGGGCGCACTGTGGGGGAGGAAATGCTGGAGCCCACCCGGATTTATGTAAAAACAGTTCTCCCCTTAATGGAACGTTTTCAGATTAAGGGGCTTGCCCACATTACCGGGGGCGGGCTTACGGAAAATATTCCCCGCGTCCTTCCAGCGGGCACGGGGATCAGGATCCGCACGGGGACGTGGCCCGTGCCGCCGGTATTCAACCTGATCCGGGAGATTGGCAAGATTTCCGAAGCAGAGATGCGGCGCACATTTAACATGGGCATCGGCCTTGTGGCGGTAGTAGCGGAGGAAGAAGCAGGAGCGGTCATGGCTCATCTACAAAACCTGGGCGAAAACAGCTACCACATCGGTGAAGTTGTTGTGGGGGAAGGCGGCGGGAGAGTAGAATATTTTGAGTAGATAACCAAGGGCGGACCATTAAGTTTTTTTGGAGGGGATCAAATTGAGTACGCTGCGCCTGGGCGTTCTGGCATCCGGCCGGGGTTCCAACCTCCAGTCAATTATGGATGCTGCTGCGGCGGGTAAAATCGGCGCGAAAGTTGCTGTGGTCATCAGCGACAAGGAGGATGCCTTCGCTCTTGAACGGGCTCGCTTGGCCGGTATCCCGGCGAAGTACGTCAGCTTCGGTGATTATGCCTCAAAAGATGACTACGAAAGGGCCATCCTGGATATCCTGAAGCAAAATGATGTTGACCTGGTCTGCCTGGCCGGGTATATGAGGTTGGTAGGCCGGATTATCCTTGAAGCTTACAATAATCGGATCATGAATATCCACCCGGCGCTCCTGCCTTCCTTTCCTGGGCTGCACGGGCAAGAGCAGGCCTGGGAGTACGGAGTGAAGTATAGCGGCTGTACTGTACATTTTGTTGATAACGGAATGGACACGGGTCCCATCATCATCCAGGCTGTTGTTCCTGTTTACGATGAGGATACAGTCGATTCCCTGGCGGCCAGGATCCTGGAGCAGGAGCATATAATCTACCCGGAAGCTATCCGGCTGTATGCCGAGGGGCGTTTGAGAATCCAGGGACGTAAAGTATTTATTGCGAAATAGAGTCAGGAGGTAAGAGTATGATGCCTGTAAAGCGTGCCTTAATCAGCGTGTCGAATAAGGAAGGAGTCATTGAATTTGCCCGGGGACTAGCGGATCTTGGAATTGAGATTATCTCTACCGGGGGGACGGCCAAAACTTTGCGGGATGCAGGGGTACCGGTAACGTACATATCTGATGTCACCGGTTTTCCGGAAATTCTGGACGGACGGGTTAAGACCCTGCACCCCGCCGTACACGGCGGGATCCTGGCCCTGCGCAATCCTGATCACCTGAGCCAGTTGGAGAAACACAAAATTACCCCCATTGACCTGGTGGCGGTAAACCTTTATCCCTTCCGCGAGACCGTAGCAAAACCAGGCGTCACCCTGGAAGAAGCCATTGAGAATATTGATATCGGCGGCCCTTCCATGGTGCGTTCAGCTGCCAAAAATCACCGTCATGTTCTGGTAGTTGTGAATCCGGCCCGCTACGGCGAAGTCCTGGAAGCCCTTCGCAGCGGTGAGGCCGGGAGCGACTTGAGGTTGTCCCTTGCCCGGGAGGCCTTTGCCCACACTTCCTCCTATGATGCAGCCATCACCGCTTATCTGGAGGGACTGGGGGACAATGAGGAGCCTTTCCCGGCTACCCTGAATTTCCCGTTTAAGCGGGTCCAGATCCTCCGTTACGGGGAAAACCCGCACCAGAAGGCGGCCTTTTACCGCGACCCAACAATTACCGGTCCCTGTGCCGGCAATGCTGTCCAGCTCTGGGGCAAGGAGCTTTCCTACAACAATATCCTGGACCTGAATTCAGCCTTTGAACTGGTGCGGGAATTTACTGATCCTACTGCGGTGATCATTAAACACAATAATCCCTGCGGCTGCGCGTGCTCTTCCAATCTGGTGGAGGCTTACAAGAAAGCACTGGAGGGGGACCCCGTTTCGGCCTTCGGGGGTATTGTGGCCCTGAACCGGGAAGTTGACACTGAAACGGCGGAGGAGATGGCCAGGTTGTACCTGGAGGCCGTTATAGCCCCCGGTTATCAGGAGGACGCGCTTGCTGTTCTTCAGAAAAAGGCTAATTTGCGGCTGCTGGAAACCGGCCGGATTACCGGTCAGACCAGCGATCGGCTGGATGTCCGCAAGATAAACGGCGGCCTGATGGTCCAGGAAGCAGACCGGGTGGTTTTGAACCCGGCCGAAGTCAAGGTTGTCACCAAAAGACAGCCTACCAGGGAAGAAATGGAAGAACTGTTTTTTGCCATGACTGTGGTTAAACATGTCAAGTCCAATGCTATTGTAGTAACCAAAGGCCGCCAGTTAATCGGTGCGGGCGCAGGCCAGATGAACCGGGTGGGTTCGGTCCGGATCGCCCTGCAGCAGGCCGGGGATAAGGCCAGGGGTGCGGTGATGGGCTCCGATGCCTACTTCCCCTTCAGCGATTCCCTGCAGGAGGCGGCCAGGGCCGGTATTACCGCCGTGGTCCAGCCCGGCGGTTCCATCCGTGATGACGAGTCAATCAAGACTGCCGATGAGTTTAACATGGCCATGATTTTTACAGGCGTGAGACATTTCAAACACTAGATGCCTAAGTTCACCGGTCACCCATTTACGCATTGCCCAGATCGTGCGGTTTAATCCAGAGATCAAGGGGTTTTTTAAACACCGGTGGGTAAAGGGTGAATATAAAATTTGGTTTTACTGTCCCGGGACCCGGGATATGTCCTGATTCCGGAGCAGCTTTTAGAATAAGATTCCAGGGGGGAGTGATCAAATGAAAGTTCTGGTAGTGGGCGGCGGCGGGCGTGAACACGCCCTGGTTTGGAAGCTGAAGCAGAGTCCCCGCGTTAAGAGAATATTTTGTGCCCCGGGTAATGCCGGCATTGCCCGGGATGCCTCCTGTGTAAAAATCAGTGCGGAGGATATTCCTGCGCTTTTAGCTTTTGCCCTGGAAAAGGAGATAGATTTGACCGTCGTCGGTCCCGAAGCGCCTCTGACTGCGGGTATTGTCGACCAGTTTCAGGCAGCGGGGCTGAAGATTTTTGGACCCTCCAGGGCTGCGGCTGAGATTGAAGGAAGCAAGGTAGTAGCCAAGGAGATCATGGCCAAGTACGGCATTCCCACGGCTGCTTACGCTGTCTTTACTGATCCCGGGGAGGCGTCGGCTTATATCAAGAAAATCGGCGCCCCCTGTGTGGTCAAGGCGGACGGTCTGGCTGCGGGCAAGGGTGTAATTGTTGCCATGGATGAGCAGACGGCCCTGGATGGGGTGCGTAGGATCATGGAAGACAGGGCCTATGGTGATGCGGGAAACCGCCTTGTGGTGGAGGAGTGTCTCGTAGGTGAAGAGGTCAGCATCCTGGCTTTTACCGACGGGGTCAACGTAATTCCCATGATCTCGTCCCAGGACCACAAGCGGGCTTATGATGGGGATCAGGGCCCCAATACCGGAGGTATGGGAGCTTATGCCCCGGCGCCTGTCTACACCCCGGAAGTCCACCGGCAGACGATGGAACAGATTTTGATTCCCATGGTCCGCGCCCTGCGCGAAGAAGGCCGGCTCTATCGCGGTGTACTCTACGCGGGACTGATGGTCACCAGCCAGGGTCCCAGGGTTTTGGAGTTCAACGCCCGTTTTGGTGACCCGGAGGCGCAGCCTGTCCTGACTCTCCTGGAAACCGACCTGGTGGAGATTATTGACGCTGTTTTGGAAAACCGTCTGGATAGAATCCAAATTAAATGGAGGGAAGAGTCCTCCGTTTGTGTTGTGCTGGCTTCCGGGGGGTACCCCGGTTCATACGAAAAGGGTAAGGCTATAACCGGCCTTGATAACCTTCCCGAAGGGGTAGTTGTATTTCACGCCGGCACTGCCGAAATGGACGGAGCTACCGTTACGGCAGGAGGCAGGGTACTGGGTGTTACGGCTACCGGCCGGGATATTTCAGCGGCCCTTGAAACAGCTTACAGGGCAGTGAAAAATATTTGTTTTGACGGAATGCACTACCGCCGGGATGTGGGTAAAAGGGCCCTGGATCGCTGTCGTTGAAAAATAATAATAACAACAATGGGCATATCCTCCTGAACCTGGTGGATCCAACCGGAAAGTTGTCCCCTTTGTGAATAGGCAAAATGCCGGTTATAAACAAAGAGCAGAGTGCCCACAAGCACCGGAATTTTAATAAGATCAAAGAACCAAAGCACCAGAATACAAGAACACAAAAGGCCGGAAACAAGTTAAAGTTTTTTTAAAATATTACCAGGCTGATTGATTTTTTCGCATTTAAAAGGGCGCTACTGATAAGTGCCCTGTTTTACTTCTTGAAAGAATTACTTTAACGTATTAAAATGATAAAGAGGTAAATTTAATTTGAGGCCTTAAGGGGTGGATACCTTGTACTCTGGAAAGCTGAAGGACGAATTGCTGGACAGGCTCTTTGATGCGGTTCTGCAATTAAAAACACGGGATGAGTGCTACCAGTTTTTTGAGGACATCTGCACGGTCGCTGAACTGAAGTCCCTTGCCCAAAGGCTGGAAGTGGCCAAAATGCTCCAGGAAAACCGGACCTACGGAGAAATTGCAGGAAGAACCGGCGCAAGCACGGCTACCATCAGCAGGGTAAAAAGGTGCCTGAACTACGGGGCAGACGGCTACAAACTGGTGCTTGAGCGTTTATTCCGGACGTCGGAGAAGGATTAACCAAGGTTTTAACTGAGTTCAGGCACAGTCATCCAAGTATATTGGGCAAGCTAAAAAAAGCGTGATGTCTTTTGTTTTAAAATTTATACTTGACACGCCGGAAGGAAAAATTTATTATTTTAACGTAATGACGCATTAAAGTAGCATCGCTTTAACGTACTAAAGAACGGCTAAAACGAAATCATTCCTGATTTGGGGGTATGGATGGTGGTGGAACCTATCATCAAAGTGATTGAATCCAGCGATCCACTACTGGAGAAAATATTGGAAAGGAGCTTTTTGGACCAGGTTCAGGCGGCAGGTCTGGTAAACGAGGTGCTTACCTCTGTGCGGACATGGGGGGACACGGCGGTCTGCGAATATACCAGGCGCTTTGGGGGGCCGATACTCCTGCCCGGGGATTTAAGGGTCAGGGACGAAGAGATCGAAGCGGCCTGCAGCCTGGTGGGGCAGGATTATTTGCGTTCCCTGCGCCGGGCCTTGAATAATATAACCGCCTTTCACCGCAAACAGCTTCAGCAGTCCTGGTTTGAAACACAGGAAAGCGGGGCTATCCTGGGCCAGTTGGTGAGGCCTCTGGAGAGGGTGGGAATATATGTGCCCGGAGGCAAGGCCTCCTATCCCTCCTCTGTTCTGATGAATGCTGTTCCAGCCAGGGTGGCCGGCGTGAAAGAAATTGCCATGGTTACCCCTCCTGCCGGTGACGGTTCCGTTAACCCCTATACCCTGGCGGCCGCAGCCGAGGTCGGGGTACGGGAAATCTATAAAATTGGGGGCGCCCAGGCAATTGCCGCTCTGGCCTTTGGTACTTCTGTTGTACCCAGGGTCGATAAAATTACCGGACCCGGCAACATCCACGTTACCCTGGCCAAAAGGCAGGTTTACGGCGTGGTGGATATTGACATGCTGGCCGGACCCAGCGAGATTTTGATCATTGCCGACAGCACGGCAGACCCTTCGTTTGTAGCTGCCGACCTGCTGTCACAGGCTGAACATGATGAAATGGCCTCATCTGTGCTGCTGACCCCCTGCGGGGATCTGGCGGTCAGGGTGCAGGAGGAGGTTGCCGGGCAGTTATCGCTGCTGGACCGCCGGGATATTATTAAACGCTCCCTGGAACACTACGGGGCCATCGTCATTACAGGTGATCTGGAACAGGCTTTTGAGTTGGCCGGACGCTTTGCGCCGGAACACCTGGAGATAATGGTGGATGAGCCTTTCCACTGGCTTTCCCGGGTGAAAAACGCCGGAGCCGTTTTTTTGGGTTCCCATTCCCCTGAGCCGGCCGGAGATTATCTTGCCGGACCGAATCATGTCCTGCCCACGGGTGGAACTGCAAGATTTTATTCTCCCCTGGGAGTTGAAGCCTTCCTTAAAAAAACCAGCCTGATTGCTTACACCGGGGCTGCCCTGGAGAAGGAGGCGGATGCCATCGTCAAGCTCGCCGAAATTGAGGGACTCTCCGCCCACGCCCATGCGGTGAAGGTCAGGATGAAAAAATATGTAAAAGAAAAAGGGAAAGGGGACGAATAAGAGAATGAATACAGTATTCGATCCGGCTTCTCTGGTGCGGGAGGATCTAAAAACTCTGGTACCTTATAATGCGCCCTATTACGCGTCCGTCATCAAGCTTGACGCCAACGAAAATCCGTATCCTTTTCCTGCCGGGATCATGGAGCGGATTTATGAAGAAATGAACAGCCTGGCTTTTAACCGCTATCCGGACCCCATGGCGGTAAAACTGCGGGAGCTTCTGGCCGTTTATACCGGTGTCGGCCCGGAAGGGATCATGGTGGGCAACGGCTCGGACGAGCTTATATTGAATATCATGCTGACCTATGGAACCGGAGCAAAATTTGTGGTGGCCAGCCCGACTTTTGCCATGTACGGTTTACAGGGGAGGGTCGCCGGCGCTGAAATGATTGACGTGCCGCGCCTGGAAGATTTTCAAGTTGATGCAGCTGCGCTGAAGCAGGCAGCTGCCGGACCGGACGTAAAATTAGTCTTTATCTGTACGCCGAACAATCCCACCGGGAATACTGTTCCCAGGGATGTAACCGAAGACATCATCCGGAGCACCGGCGCCATCGTGGTAGTGGACGAGGCTTACGGTGAGTTCGGGGGGGACTCCTGCATACCCCTGCTTAAGCACTACCCCAATCTTATTGTACTGCGCACCTTTTCCAAGGCCTTCGGCCTGGCCGGACTGAGGGTGGGCTATCTTTTGGCCAATCCCGCCATTATTAATGATTTATTGAAAGTGAAGCAACCCTTCAATTTGAATGTTTTTTCCCAGACGGCTGCCCGGGTGGTGATGGAAAACCTGCAGCCTTTTCAGGAAAGGGTCCAAAAAATCCTGGCTGAAAAGGACCGGTTTTTTGCGGAGCTGTCAGCGGTTCCCGGGGTGGAGCCTTTCCCTTCCCAGGCCAACTTTATCCTTTTCCGGACGCCGCTGCCAGCCCGGGAGGTATATGACGGCCTTTTGAAGCGCGGTTTGCTGCTCAGGAGCGTGGAGGGCCCCGCTCTGGAGCGCTGCCTGCGGGTCTCCGTGGGTACGGCGGAAGAAAACAAACTATTTATAGAAAAACTCTGCGAAATTTTAACACAGGCGTCCCGGGGGTAAGTTAAAATCTTCAAGCTTAAATCTACCTGGAACTGAGTTGCCTGATTTGCGGGTGCAAGTGGGGTATATTTCCTGGCCGGGTCAAAAAATTAATTTAAGAGGTGGTAAAAATGTCTGAAACACGTACGGGTATAGTCAGCCGCAAGACAAAAGAGACTGAAGTAAACGTTACGCTGGATCTTGACGGAAGCGGTGTTTCCTGGATTAGCACCGGTCAGCCCTTCTTCGATCACATGCTTCAGCTCTTTTCCAAACACTCGTCCTTTAACCTGGAATTGACAGCCCGGGGAGACCTGGCAGTGGACGGCCACCATACTGTCGAGGATGCCGGAATGTGCCTGGGCAAGGCACTCGGCAGGGCCCTTGGCGAAAAACAGGGGATTAACCGCTTCGGGTATGCCGTGGTCCCCATGGACGACGCCCTCGTTATGGCTGTGGTGGATTTGAGCGGCCGTAGTTTCCTGGCTTTTGACGCGCAGATGACCTCTCCCAGGCTTGGAGATTTCGATACCGAACTTATTGAGGAATTTCTGCGGGCTTTTGTTACCAACGGCGAATTCAACCTGCACATCCGCCAGTTGGCCGGCAAAAACACGCACCACATTATCGAAGCTACCTTTAAGGCCATGGCCCTGGCTATGAAGCAGGCGACTGCCATTACGGGCGAAGGAATACCTTCGACCAAGGGAGTCCTGTAAGAGGAACAGCTGAAAGCACGGACATGCCATAGGAAAATGTTGGGAAAAAGCAGCTGGCACTGGAAATATTCTCCGGGAGCCGCCAATGCCCTTTAACCGGTCCCGGTTAAAGGGCCGGAATAAACCCGCTGGTTTTAGGCTGGTTCACCATAACGCTGACTGCGACACCAGCGCAAGAATAGTATATTTGATAGTTGCCCATGTTGCTGACGGGTGTAAAGAAAGCTGTTCCCCGGCTTAAGGTGCGTACGAAAAGTTGCCGGTAGAACTTTCCCTTGGCAGGACGGCACCGGGAGAACCGTCCCCTTGGCACCGCGACACCTCGGGTCCCCTTCACTGGCCTGGCATCCCCTTGACACTTGCAACCCCGTGCCCGGACGTTCGGCAGGGTTGGAAAAACTCTTCTCAAAGGCATAGGTCAACACTGACCTGTTGGAGGTAGAGATGATCGCCATTATTGATTACGGCATGGGGAATTTGAGGAGTGTCGTAAAAGGTTTTGAAAGAGTAGGTGTAAAGGTCTTCCTTACCGGGGACCCGGTCCTGCTTGAGCAGGCCGGCGGGGTAGTACTGCCCGGGGTGGGCGCCTTTGCCGACGCGATGGTCAACCTGCGTACTACAGGCATGGATCTTGCTGTTCACCGGGCAGTCCAGGCAGGGAAACTATTTCTGGGCATCTGCCTGGGGCAGCAGCTACTTTTCGAATTCAGTGAAGAGTGGGGCCTGACAAAGGGGTTGGGAATTTTCCCCGGCGGCGTTAAACGCCTGCCTCCTGCTCTGAAGGTTCCCCATATGGGCTGGAACCAAATTGAAATACAGCGTCCGGACCCACTATTGCAGGGTGTTCCCGACCTCTCTTCCTTTTACTTCGTGCACTCTTACTTTGTAGACCCGGAAGAAAAGGACCTGGCGCTCACCCTCACCGAATATTGCTTGCGCTTTGCCTCCATCGTTGCCAGGGAAAATGTTTATGGAATCCAGTTTCATCCTGAAAAAAGCAGCGTCCTGGGTCTCAAGATTTTAAAAAACTTTGGGAGGATGGTTCAAAAATGTTAATTATTCCTGCAATTGACCTGCGTGAGGGAAAGTGCGTGCGCCTGGTAGAAGGGCGGCTGGAGCAGGAAACCGTCTATTCCGACGAGCCGGCGGCCATGGCGGCCCTGTGGCAGGACCAGGGAGCCCGGATGCTGCATGTTGTGGATCTGGACGGTGCTTTTTCAGGTTCGCCCAAGAACATTGAGGTCATCAAGGAAATCCTGGCTGCCGTTGATATTCCCATCCAGGTGGGTGGCGGGATTCGCAGTATAGGTACAGTGGAAAGCCTGCTGGATTTAGGTGCGGCCAGAGTTATCCTGGGTACGGCAGCTATCTTGAAGCCGGAACTTGTCTCCGAGGCCTGCGCCCGGTACGGGGAAGCCGTCCTGGTGGGCATAGACGGAAGAAACGGTCGTGTGGCCATTGAGGGCTGGGGACTGATTGCCGACAAGGGAACGGTTGAATTGGCCCTGGAAATGAAGGAACTGGGTGTTCAAAGAGTTGTCTTTACTGATGTCCGAAGGGACGGTACCCTCAAAGGCCCAAACCTGGAAGCCACGGGGGAGCTTGCCCGGACCACCGGCCTGAAGGTAATTGCCTCCGGCGGGGTTTCCACAACCGGGGACCTGAAGTCGCTGAAGAAAATAGAGCACCTGGGCGTGGATTCAGTTATTATGGGCAAGGCTTTATATTCGGGGGCAGTTAGTCTGAAGGAAGCCCTGGCCATAGCCGAAGGAGCCCCGGAGGTACAAGGATAGAGGGCGGCAGCACACTGGAGGTTAAAGAATTAGGATAGAGGTGGAAAGACAGGTGCTGCTAAAAAGGCTCATTCCCTGTCTGGATGTTGCCGGCGGAAGAGTGGTTAAGGGTACAAATTTTGTAGGCCTCCGGGATGCCGGCGATCCGGTCGAACTGGCCGCCTTTTACGACCAGGAGGGAGCCGATGAACTGATCTTCCTGGATATCACCGCTTCCGCCGACGGGCGCAAGACTACCCTGGATATGGTCCAGCGCACCGCCGGCGAGGTTTTCATCCCCTACACCGTAGGAGGTGGAATCAGTACCCCGGAGGACATTCGCGCCATGCTTACGGCCGGAGCCGACAAGGTGTCTATCAATACGGCAGCTGTTCTGAACCCCGGCCTGGTGGCTGAGGCCTCCGGAAGATTCGGCAGCCAGTGTATTGTTGTGGCCATCGACGCCCGTCAGTGCGGCCCTGCCAACTGGGAAGTCTATATCCGCGGGGGGCGCACTCCCACGGGACTTGATGCTGTTAACTGGGCGAAACGGGTGGAGACCCTGGGCGCCGGTGAGATTTTGCTGACCAGCATGGACCGGGACGGCACCAGGGACGGTTACGATATTCCTCTAACCAGGGCCGTTGTAAGGGCGGTGAATATTCCCGTTATTGCTTCCGGCGGAGCCGGCAACATGGAGCATATTGCCGAAGGGTTGCTTGAGGGAGAAGCAGACGCTGTTCTGGCTGCTTCCATCTTTCACTTTGGCGAGTATTCCCTTCGGGAGATAAAGCAATATTTGAGCTCCACGGGAGTTCCTGTGAGGATTTGAGGCCGGGCCTTAAATTAATCAATCTGTTTTAAGCTGCCGCAAATCAGGGAATGACTTTAGATAACTATAACTGCCGGCACAGAGTTCCGGGCTGAAGTTGTGGAAACGGACCGGGACCCGGAACTGGTTTTCGTTTTTGACGGGACTCGGGTATGGAAAAAAAGCCGGACCGTTTGGTGGTTTTCGCGCTCACTTTTAATCTAATATGTACTTTGCAGATACGTAAAAACTGGGGGTATTGTTGATTTATGATATTTAATGCAGACAGCTTAAAATATAACGAGGCAGGGCTGATCCCGGCTATAGTCCAGGACGTCGCCGGCGGTGTTGTATTGATGATGGCCTATATGAACAAAGAAGCTGTTGAAAAGACCCTGGCTACCGGCGAGACCTGGTTCTGGAGCCGCAGCCGCCGGGAATTCTGGCACAAGGGAGCTACATCGGGCAATGTCCAGAAGGTTCGGGAAATCCTGTACGACTGCGACCGGGATACCCTGCTGGTCAAGGTTGAGCAGCGGGGGGCAGCCTGTCACGAGGGCTATTACACATGTTTTCACTACCGGGTTGAACCTGAAGGGAATGTTACAGTGGTTGGAGAGAAACTGTTTGAGCCGGAAGAGGTTTACGGCAAGAAATAAAAAGGTTAAAGCCAACAACCTTGACCGCCCTGACCGGGCGGTTTTAGAATCCGGGGAAGATCCGGTATGATTACTTCTTTCCCTTTTCTTCCAGTTTGAAGGAATTTATAATTCTTTATTAGAATCATTATGATTAGAGAGACATTACAATCTGTTCAGTTTGTAATGGTTACAGTCCGAAAAGAATTGCTAAAAGCTTTTCCTCTGCGGGTTAGGAGTACCAATGCAGCTGCTGTTGAGGCTGGGTATGGTTTTACCTGCGGGTTGTGACAGGACGGATTTTATAGTTTTTATTGTCGTAGTCTTACGTACTTCTTGAGTCCTGCGGGAGCAGAACAACGAACATGACAGGAGGGCAGGATGGAACTACTATCCCAACTTAACCCGGACCAGATTGAGGCAGTAACCTATGGTGCAGGTCCGCTGCTGGTGCTGGCCGGAGCAGGCAGTGGAAAGACCCGGGTGCTGACTACCCGCGTTTCCTATCTAATTAACAACTTGCAGGTATCACCCCATCAGATCCTGGCGATAACCTTTACCAATAAGGCTGCCCGGGAAATGCGGGAGCGGGTCGAAGCGCTGGTTCCTGAAGCGGCCCGGGACCTCTGGATTTGCACTTTCCACGCCGCCTGTCTGAGGATTTTAAGGCGCCAGGAGGCTTTTTTCGGAAGGGACCGCAATTTTGTTATCTATGACGCTGATGACCAGCTGACCGTAGTCAAGGAATGTATTAAAGAACTCAATTTGGACGATCACAAATACCCGCCCCGGGCTATGGCGGGAGTGATTTCCCAGTCCAAAAACCAGCTTTTAGACGCCCCGGATTTTGAGCGCAGCGCCAGTGATCATTTTTCCAGGGTTGCAGCCGGGGTGTATTTCAGCTACCAGGATAAACTACGAAAAAATAACGCGGTGGATTTTGACGATTTGATTTTTTTAACAGTCAGACTATTTCAGAGCTACCCGCAGGTTCTGGCCTATTACCAGAACCGTTTTCGCTACATCCTGGTGGATGAATACCAGGATACCAACCACGCCCAGTACGTTCTGGTCAACTTGCTGGCAAAGGCCCATCGCAACCTGTGTGTGGTGGGAGATCCCGACCAGGGGATTTACAGCTGGCGGGGGGCTGACATTAAAAATATCTTGAATTTTGAAAGGGATTACCCTGAAGCCTGCGTTATCAGGCTGGAACAGAATTACCGTTCTACCGGCTACATTCTAGAGGCCGCCAACCACCTGATCCGGAACAACGCCAGGCGTAAGGATAAACGTCTCTGGACTGCCGCTGCGCAGGGTTTCCCCCTGGTCCACTATTACGGTGAAAATGAGTATGCCGAAGCGGACTTCGTAATCAGCCGCATCTTGCACTTGAAAGAGCTGGAAAACAGGCGCAACCATGATTTCGCCGTGCTTTACCGGACTCATGCCCAGTCGCGGGTTGTTGAGGAAAGTTTGATCCGGGCCGGACTGCCGTATACGATAATCGGAGGGCAAAAGTTCTACGAGCGCAAGGAAATCAAGGATGTATTGGCCTATTTAAGGCTGCTCCTGAATCCCCGGGATACGGTGAGCCTGGCCCGCATTGTTAATGTTCCCAGGCGCGGCATCGGGCCTGCTTCGTTTCAAAAAATCATGGCTTTTTCCCTGCAAAAAGGGATTCAACCCTTTGAAGCGCTGGAAAGGGCGGTAGAAATACCCGGTCTTTCAGCCAAGGTTAAGGCCGGTGGCGCCGCCCTGGGGTCGTTGCTCCGGAAATTATCGAAGGAATCCGAAAAGCTGGCTGTTACGGAGCTGACCCGGGCGGTCCTGGAGCTTACCGGCTACCGTCAGGAACTGTTGAATGAGAACACTGTGGAGTCGCGTACCAGGCTGGAAAACCTGGACGAATTCATTTCCGGAACCGTGGAGTTCGACCGGCAGGCGGAGGAAAAGGGCCTCAGAAGTTTTTTGGAAAATATTTCTCTGGTTGCAGACATAGACAGATATGACGAGGTTGCAGACCAGGTGATCCTGATGACGCTGCACAGCGCCAAGGGACTTGAGTTTCCGGTGGTCTTTTTGATCGGTATGGAGGAGAATGTATTTCCCCACGCCCGGTCCCTTCTGGAGCCCGGCGAACTGGAGGAAGAGCGCAGGCTCTGCTATGTGGGTGTAACCAGGGCCAGGGAAAGGCTCTATCTGACCCACTGCTGGAAGAGGACCTTGTATGGGGTGGAGCGCTATAACAAGCCATCCCGCTTTTTAGAAGAAATTCCTTCGCATTTAATGAAACCCGAAGAATTTACGGATGAACCCGGCAGCCCGACGGAAGAAATGACCACAACCGGCAAGCCGGCGCCCCGGGTTAAGGTCGTTGAACAGTTCGTCCTGGGTGATAAGATCCGGCACCGGAAATGGGGCATAGGTGTGATTGTGGGAGTTCAGGGCCAGGGAGACGATGCTGAATACAAGGTGGCCTTCCCCGAGCAGGGCATCAAGGTGCTGTTGGCCCGGTATGCGCCGCTGGAGAGACCCGGCGATGTATAGGAAAGTCTCCGCCTGCAAGGCAGTATGGAAACCCCGCCCGGGAAATATGGTAAAATCCTGTTCGAATAACTTAATACTTCGGTACCCGGTACCGGAGTTTTAAGTTATTGGGGACAGGTTGGTTTTTGACAGAACACGGGAATGATATATATAGCAGTAACTCGGAGGAATTATGGAGCGACTCTTGATTGTCGCCGCACTTACTGCGGTTATCCACATGATCAATACGCTGATCTATGCGGTCCGTATTTCCGGAGTGCGCACACAGCGGCTGGCCACAGCTTTATCCCTTTTTAACGTAATTTTTCTTCTGGCCAGCACCGCCAACAGCATCCAGGGCTTCCTTCTAGCTTCCATTGTGGAGAAAGCCATCAAAGCCGGTCAGGAGCAGGCAGGGATTCCCATGCCTCTGGAACAGCTGGTTTATCACCCTGCTTACCAGGAACAGCTGGCCCTGCTGGACTACAGGATCCGGCTCGTTATTGGTGCAGCAACCCTGGGAACGGTTCTGGGAGCGCTCCTGATTCCGGCCTTTGTTAATATTTTCAATAGAGCCATCTTCATTTTTGAAGAAACCGGTTCCGTTCCCCGGATGCTCAGGATTATGCTTTTTTCTCCGCGCAAAGTATTCAACGCGGCGGGGCAAGTGAGGATACCCGGCAGAGAAGCCTTTAGGAACCTTTCTTCCCGCAAGGGAGCAATTCCAAAGACGTTCATCATCCTGAACTTTTTTGTAACGGGTATATATACCACAGGGGTGCTTTCGGCGCTTTACGCCGGGGCATTGTTCCCCGACTTCCGGGCTGCTGCGGCGACCCTGTCGGCGGTTGTGAACGGAGTAGCGACAATTCTCTCGGCAACGGTTGTCGATCCCACTGCCGCCGTGATCACCGACCAGGCTCTGAGGGGGGACCGGAGCGAGGAAGATGTCAAACAGATGGCCATTTATTTAAGCATATCCAGGTTTTTGGGCACGGGCTTTGCCCAGGTGATCTTCGTCCCTTCGGCCTTGCTGATTAAATTTATGGCCTCGCTGCTTGCTTGACGGGGGCCCTGCAGACCTGCAGGGCTTGGAGAACCAGATTCGGAGGTGCCTTTACAGTGAAATGGGACCTTGCAGGCGCCCGGGAGCGGGCTGAAGTTCTGCGCAGGGAAATTGAATTACATAATTACCATTATTACGTGCTGGACGAGCCGGTCATTCCGGATTCCCAGTACGACCGGATGGTGCGGGAACTGGAAAAGCTGGAGGAACAGTTTCCGGAACTGGTCACTCCCTATTCGCCGACTCAAAGGGTCGGGGGGCGGCCCCGGGAAGGTTTTACGACTCTACGCCATCTTTCACCGATGCTGAGCCTGGCCAACGCCTTCAGTGAGGGAGAGCTGCGTGATTTTGACCGGCGCGTCAGGCAGGCCCTGCCGGACGAGCACGTTGAATATGTGGTGGAACCAAAAATTGACGGACTGGCGGTTTCCCTTTATTATGAAAACGGGTATTTTATCCGGGGAGCTACCCGGGGTGACGGTGAAACAGGCGAGGATATCACCGGAAACCTGAAAACAATCAGAAGTGTGCCACTCCGGCTACGTCGCCCCGTACCTGAACTGGAGGTAAGGGGCGAGGCTTATATGTCCAAGGATTCCTTCGCCCGGCTGAATGAAGCCCGGGAGGAAGCCGGCGAGAGCCTCTTCGCCAACCCCCGCAATGCCGCGGCGGGTACCCTGCGCCAACTGGACCCGAGGGTTACGGCTTCCCGGCGGCTGGCCCTTTTTGTTTACGGATTAGGGCACAGCAGCGGGATAGCTCCCTCCGGACACAAGGAAGTCCTGGAGCTGCTTAATGAACTGGGTTTTAAAGTCAACCCGGAGTACAGGGTATTCGAGCAGATGGACGAATTGATTGAATACTGTAGCCGGTGGCAGGCCGGCCGCTTTGATCTTCCCTATGCCGTGGACGGTCTGGTCATTAAGGTTAACTCGCTCTCCCAGCAGGAGCGGCTGGGTTCCACCATGAAAAGCCCCCGCTGGGCCATAGCCTACAAGTTTCCCCCCGAACAGGCGGTGACCCGGGTCAAGAATATTTTTGTCCGGGTGGGGCGCACCGGCGTCTTGACGCCCAGCGCGGATTTGGAGCCTGTACGCCTTGCCGGTACTACTGTGAGCAAGGCAACACTGCATAACGAGGACATGATCAGGGAAAAAGACATCCGCATCGGCGACAGGGTACTGGTGCAGAAAGCCGGGGATATCATCCCCGAAATTTTGGCTGTTCTTACCGGTGAAAGGGACGGCACTGAAGTGCCCTGGTCCATGCCCCGGGAATGTCCGTCCTGCAGGTCGTCCGTAGTCCGGGTGTCAGGGGAGGCGGCCGTCCGCTGCACCAACCTGGCCTGCCCGGCTCAGCTCTGGGAAGGCTTGATTCACTTTGCCTCACGCAACGCCATGGATATAGCCGGGCTGGGACCGGCTGTAATCGGCCAGCTTCTTGCTGCCGGTCTGGTGAATGATCCCGCGGACCTCTATTCCTTGCGCTATGAAGATCTTGTAGCCCTGGAGCGTCTGGGACCCAGGTCCGCCCGGAACCTCCTGGGGGCTATCGAGGCCAGCAAAAGCAACTCCCTGGCCAGGTTGATTTTTGCCCTGGGCATCCGCCATGTGGGTGAGCGCGCGGCCAGGATCCTGGCTGGGCGCTACAAATCCATGGAAGCCCTGATGACTGCCCGGGAGGATGACCTTGTGGCCATCCCGGAAATCGGACCCAAAATTGCTGCCGCTATTGTTGATTTCTTTGCCGGAAAGGAAAACCGGCAGGTGCTGGAAAAGCTGGTTCAGGCAGGTGTCAATACCCGGGACGCCGGTGCTGGAACGGGCGGGGGCGGACCGCTGTCAGGCAAGGTTTTTGTGCTTACCGGTACCCTGGAGAGTTTCAGCCGCCAGGAGGCCAGAGAAGAGGTGGAAAAGCGCGGGGGAAAGGTTTCCTCCAGTGTCAGCCGCAATACTGATTATGTTGTTGCCGGAGAAAAGCCCGGGTCAAAGTATGAAAAGGCGGTGGCCCTGGGCGTCAAGGCTCTGACTGAAGAGGAGTTTAAGGGGATTCTGGCAAAACATTAAAAAAACCATTGTTGTTTTTACTTAATACTTTGTTTTTATGTTTTATGCTTTCAGACTCTATACTAAGAAATTTTTTAACGTTAGCAGGTGAAAAATTTGGTAACCAGGGAAGATGTGGAACATGTTGCTCTTCTGGGTCGTTTGGAATTGACTGAAGAGGAAAAGGAAATCTATACCAGGCAGCTTAATGATATTCTGGGACACTTCCAGGCTCTCCAGCGCCTGGACACCGGAAACATTCAGCCAACGGCCCATGTTCTCCCCCTGAAAAACGTCTACCGGGAGGATTGGGTGGGTCAGCATATGCCCCGGGAGGATGCCCTGGCCAACTGCCCCGACCGGGATGAAAACTATTTCAAAGTTCCCAAAATCGTATAAGATAAATCCACCTGATCTTAAACCCGACTTTAGGGGAGGCGATTTAAACTGCAGCTTTACCAGAGGACAGCCCACGAATTACACAAACTTTTAATAAATAAAGAGATCTCGGCCGAGGAGCTGAACCTGGCTGTATCTGACAGGATTGATTCCGTGGAGGACAGGATCGCGGCCTATATTACCCGGACCCGGGAAAAAGCTCTGGAACAGGCCCGGGCAGTGGACCGGCAAATAAGAAACGGCGAGAAGATATCGCCCCTGGCCGGGATCCCCGTGGCTGTAAAGGATAATATCTGTACCGACGGGATCCTGACAACTGCGGCATCCAGGATGCTTGCCGGCTTTGTGCCGCCATACAGCGCCACAGTGGTCAAAAGACTTGAGGCGGCCGGGGCTACCCTGCCGGGCAAGACCAATCTGGATGAATTTGCCATGGGTTCCTCCACGGAAAATTCCGCCTTCTTTACCACCCGGAATCCCTGGGATACCGGGCGGGTGCCCGGCGGCTCCAGCGGGGGCTCGGCTGCTGCGGTTGCCTGCGGGGAAGCTGTTTGCGCCCTGGGTTCCGATACCGGCGGTTCCATCCGTCTGCCCGCCTCTTTCTGCGGGGTGATAGGTTTCAAGCCCACTTACGGGGCCGTTTCCCGCTACGGGTTAATTGCTTTTGCCTCATCCCTGGACCAGATTGGGCCCTTTTCCAGGGATGTTACCGACTGCGCCTTGCTTCTGAACGCAATCTGCGGGCATGATCCCCTGGACTCCACCTCGGCCAGGTTTGACGTTCCCGATTTTACCCGTTTTTTAGTCAACGACATCAGGGGGATGAAGATCGGGGTGCCGGAGGAATATATGGCCGAGGGGATTAACTCAGGCGTCCGGGAAGTGGTCGTGAAGGCTATAGCCCTGCTGGAATCTCTGGGCGCCTCTGTGGAATACACCAACCTGCCCCATACGGAATACGCCCTCTCCACCTACTACCTGATTGCTCCTGCCGAGGCCAGTTCAAACCTGGCCCGCTACGACGGAGTGCGCTACGGCTTCCGGGCTGCTAAAACCAGTGATGTTATGGACATGTTCATGAAGACACGCAGCCAGGGTTTCGGGGCTGAGGTAAAAAGACGGATCATGCTGGGGACCTATGCCCTTTCAGCCGGCTATTACGACGCTTACTACTTGAAAGCCTTGAAGGTCCGGACCCTGATTAAAGAGGACTTTGACCGGGCCTTTGAAAAATACGACCTGCTGGTTTCACCGGTTTCGCCCACCACGGCTTTCCGCTGCGGGGAAAAAACGGGCGATCCCCTGGAAATGTACCTGTCCGACATCTGTACTATTTCCCTTAATCTTGCCGGGATCCCGGGCATGTCCATACCCTGCGGGTTTGTGGAAGGCATGCCGGTGGGGCTGCAGCTGATGGGCAAGCACTTTGACGAGGGAACGCTTTTGAGGGCTGCTTACACCTTCGAACAAAACTCGGATTACCACAGGGCTTTTCCTGTGCTCTAGGTTTTATCTTAATATCAAATGATGTCCGAAGTCCAACGACCGGCAACCCACCGGGGAGGTTTGCATTATGACCAATTACGAAACGGTGATCGGCCTGGAAGTTCATGTAGAGCTTAAGACCAGATCAAAAATTTTTTGTGACTCCACCACGGAATTCGGTGGAGAGCCCAACACCCACGTCTGTCCGGTCTGCCTCGGTCTGCCCGGGGTGCTCCCTGTGGTTAACAAAACGGTGGTGGAATACGCTATTCGTGCCGCCCTGGCTTTAAACTGCCAAATTGCAGGTTTTTCCAAGTTCGACCGGAAGAATTACTACTATCCCGATATGCCCAAGAACTACCAGATTTCCCAGTATGACCTGCCCATTGCCGGGCACGGTTATCTGGACATTGATGTTAACAATGAAGTAAGGCGAATCGGCATTACCCGCCTGCACATGGAGGAAGATACCGGTAAGCTGGTCCATCAGGGGACGATCACCACTACACCCTATTCCCTGGTTGATTATAACAGGGCCGGGGTTCCCCTGGTCGAAATTGTCTCCGGGCCGGACCTGCGCTCCCCTGAGGAGGCCCGTGTTTATATGGAAAAGTTAAAAACCATAATCCAGTATACCGGTGTATCCGACTGTAAAATGGAAGAGGGCAGCCTGCGCTGCGACGCCAACATCTCCATCCGGCCGGTGGGCAGCGAACAATTCGGGACAAAGACAGAGATCAAAAATCTGAACTCTTTTAAAGCTCTCTACAGGGCACTCTCCTATGAGGTGGAGCGCCAGACCGGGGTATTGAACAAAGGAGGCCGGATTGTTCAGGAAACCCGGACCTGGGACGAAAGAGAGGGTGTCACCCTGCCCCTGCGCAGCAAGGAATACGCCCATGACTACCGTTACTTTCCCGATCCCGATCTGGTGCCCATGATTATTGATCCGGAGTGGGTTGAGGATATCCGGAGATCCCTGCCCGAGCTGCCGGACGCGCTCAGGGAAAGGTACATGCAGGAATACGGCCTGCCCGGTTATGACGCAGGTATTCTAACCAGCACAAAGGAACTGGCTGATTTTTTTGAGTCATGCGTGTCGGCCTACCCGAATCCCAAAGCTGTCAGCAACTGGATGATGGGTGATCTGTCAAGGCTGCTCAACGCCGGGGGGGTGGAGCTTACGGCATGTAAAATTAAGCCGGCACAGCTGGCCTCCCTGCTTCAACTTATGGATGAGGGTATAATCAGCGGGAGAATAGCCAAAACCGTTTTTGAAGAAATGTTTGCTTCCGGTAAGGACCCCGGGGATATTGTTAAGGAAAAGGGACTGGTTCAGATTAGTGATAAAAGCGCCATCATGGCCGTAGTGGAGGATGTGCTTGCAAAAAATCCCAAATCCGCGGCAGACTTCCGGGCCGGCAAGGAGCGGGCCCTGGGTTTTCTGGTGGGACAGGTGATGAAGACAACCAGGGGTAAGGCAAACCCCGAACTGGTTGATAAGCTTCTGAAAGAAAAGCTTTTACAAGAAAAGCTTTAGCGGAGCTTAAAGAACTTTCAATGAAGAAGGTTCAACAGCCGGGGAGAGGCTTAAGCCTCTTTCCGGCTTTTGTATATGTTAATCAATTTCATAAAATGTGAATGAAGAACGATGTAAATACTGGTTTTCAGCCCCGGCTCATGTATATTGAATAACGGATCAAACCGGCTTTTCAGCACCAGGTATTTATGATACTATTTTTTTGAGTTTTGGTCCCCCGGCGTTACCAAATTTATGGTTAGTTTAACGGCAGTCTCTCTTTCCTGTTGCTGAATCTAACGGTACATCCTGAAAACGGAGGTCAGCTTTTGGAGAAAGCAATACCAGTTGGCTAAGTAAGGGGTGAATTAAGATGAAAGACAAAAATAACATTATCATTGTAGACACGACTCTGAGAGACGGGGAACAGACGGCGGGGGTTGTCTTTGCTAACCGTGAAAAAGTCAGGATAGCAAAGTTTTTGAACGAGCTCGGCGTGCACCAGATTGAGGCCGGCATCCCGGTCATGGGCGGAGATGAAAAAAAAGCTATCCGGGCAATCTGCCGGGCCGGACTAAAGGCCAGCATAATGGGCTGGAACCGCCCTGTAATCAAGGATATCGAGGCTTCTTTAGACTGCGGGGTTGATGCGGTGGCCATTTCTATTTCCACCTCGGATATTCATATCAAGCATAAATTAAAAGCAACCCGTGAATGGGTCCTGGAGCAAATGGTCAAGGCCACCGAATTTGCCAAAAAGGAAGGAATGAAGATTTCAGTCAACGCGGAAGACGCCTCCCGCAGCGATCTCGATTTCTTGATTAAGTTCGCCCGGGCCGCCAAAGAAGCCGGCGCGGATCGCCTGCGTTACTGTGACACCGTCGGGATTATGGAGCCCTTTGCGATTTACGAAACCATAAAAAAGATAAAAGAAGCAGTGGATATCGATATCGAAATGCATACCCACAACGATTTCGGGATGGCCACAGCCAACGCTCTGGCGGGGATCCGGGCAGGCGCCAGCCATGTGGGGGTGACGGTCATGGGTCTGGGTGAGCGGGCCGGTAACGCCGCCCTGGAAGAAGTTGTTATGGCCCTAAAATACCTTTATAATATTGACCTTAATTTTAAGACAGAAATGTTTGTGGAGGTTGCTGAGTATGTTTCACGGGCTTCCGGCCGGGAGCTTCCTGCCTGGAAAGCCATTGTAGGATCCAACATGTTTGCCCACGAGGCCGGGATCCACGCTGACGGAGTGGTCAAGGACCCTGCCACCTATGAAGCCTTCCAGCCCGAAGAGGTGGGCCTGATGCGCCAGATTGTGATCGGCAAACACTCCGGAACAGCTTCCCTAAAGGCCAAGTTTGCTGAATTCGGTAAAACTCTTACTGATCACCAGGCTCAGGAGCTTCTGCCTAAAATCCGTTCTATAACCATTTCGCTCAAGCGCCCGCTGTTTGATAAGGAAATTGTCTATATTTACGAAGACTACTTTGGAAAGAGGGATTAAGATTGGGGCAAACCATCATTGAGAAAATCCTGTCCAGCCACAGCGGGCAGGAAGCCCGTGCCGGCGATATTGTGGTGGCTGAACTCGACTACGTCATGGGTCAGGATGGAACTGCCCCCCTGGCCATCCGGGCCTTTGCGGATCTGGGCGGTAAAGATGTTTTTGACCGGGAGCGCGTAGCCTTTGTCATCGACCACAGCGCACCCAGCCCCAACGAGGGTGTTTCCGCGCTGCACAAGCTGATGAGGGAGTTTAGCAGGGAGAAGGGTTTTAAACTCTACGATATAGGTGAAGGCGTTTGCCACCAGCTGCTCCCCGAGAGCGGCGAGGTGGGACCGGGCAGCCTTGTTATTGGGGCTGATTCCCACACCTGTACCTACGGGGCACTGAATGCTTTCTCCACGGGGGTGGGCTCCACAGATCTGGCCGGCGGCTTGATATCAGGGAAAATGTGGTTCAAGGTTCCCGGGACAATCAAGTTTGTCTGCAACGGCGTTCTACCCCCCGGTGTTTATTCCAAGGACCTGATCCTTTACCTGATTGGCCGGGTTACCGCCGACGGGGCTACTTACATGGCTGTCGAATTTACCGGTGAAGCCATTGGCGCCCTGTCCCAGGAGGCGCGTTTTACTATTTCCAACATGGCCATCGAGATGGGAGCCAAGGCCGGCCTGATGGAGGCTGATGATAAAACCTTCGCCTGGCTGCGGCGCTTTACCAGTCGGAAATTCACACCGGTAACCGCCGATCCTGACGCAGTTTACACCCGGGTTCTGGAATGCGATGCCGCAAAACTGGAGCCCCAGGTGGCCAGGCCCCACCGGGTGGACAACGTTGTTCCGGTAAGCGGGGCGGCGGGAAAACCTGTCCAGCAGGCGGTGATCGGCACCTGCACCAACGGGCGTTTGGAAGACCTGCGCATTGCCGCCGGGATCCTGGGCGGCCGCAAAATTCACCGGGATGTCCGCCTCATTGTTGCCCCTTCCTCCCGCAGGGTGTTTCTTGACGCCATGGCCGAAGGCATTATTCAGACCCTGGTGGAAGCCGGAGCAGTGATGGTGACACCGGGCTGCGGACCTTGTGTGGGTACCCACAACGGCGTACCGTCGGACGGGGAAACGGTTATCTCCACCGCCAACCGTAATTTTAAAGGAAGAATGGGCAACTCCAACGCCGAGATCTACCTGGCTTCACCAGCAACCGTAGCCGCCAGCGCCGTAACCGGCAAAATTACCGACCCCCGGGAGTTTATCTAGATGAGTTATTTTCGGCGGAGCTCTTGGTGGCGTTTTTTAATAAAGTAAATATTCAAACTCATGGGAATATTTGTTCATTATGTATGATAACAATCATAACAAGCATTACTGCCTTTATACCGTCTGGAGGCACAATTCGGCGCCCACGGCCTTGAGAAGCTAAAAATTTGCTTTAATTATGTTATGCGGGCGGTTTGATTTGTTGACTTTTCACAAACAACAACCGGCACGAAGGAGGTGTTTAGATGTATTTTAAAGGTAAGGCCCACAAATTTGGTGACGATGTTAATACCGACTACATTATTTCCGGCAAATACAAATTTAAGACATTGGACATGAAAGAACTGGCCAAACACGTAATGGAGGATCTGGAACCCGGTTTTTACCAAAAAGTCGCCGTTGGTGATTTCATTGTTGCCGGCAGCAATTTTGGCTGCGGCTCCTCCAGGGAACAAGCACCCCTGGCCATTAAATACGCTGATGTAGGCGCTGTCCTGGCCAGGTCCTTTGCCCGGATTTTTTACCGCAACGCCATTAATACAGGGCTTCCCGTGGTGGAGTGCGACACTGCTCAAATCGAGGCTGGGGACGAACTCTCCATTGATCTGGAGGCAGGTGTTATCAACAACAGGTCTAAAGGTACGCTCATCCCGGTTAAGCCCTTGCCGGCGGTGATGATCAAGATCTTGAAGGACGGCGGTTTGGCCCCGCATTTCAGAAAACACGGCGGGTTTAACTTTGATTGAGGGCCGGTGCGGCTCTGTCCGGCGTACTTGTCTAATTACTTACCCATCCTGTAAATGCCTTGTTGCCGTAAGCTCACCTGCCGCTGATTGTTGCCGGCGGGGCAGTGGTTTACTTAAAGCCGTACCCGCGCCTTGATTTTCATGATTCACATTGCTGCGCCGGCGGCAGGGCTTAAGATTAAAGGCAGCTTTATATATGCTAGCTCTAATACTAACTCTGGGAGGTTTTTTATGTCCTATAAGATTACCCTGATCCCGGGAGACGGGGTCGGGCCGCAAATTGTGGAAGCTTCCCGGAGGGTCATCGACGCCTCCGGCGTTCCCATCGACTGGGAGGTCGTAGAGGCCGGAGAGGCCCTGATCCCGCAGTACGGTACTCCGCTGCCCCAGTATGTGCTGGATTCCATCAGAAAAAACAGGATAGCCCTGAAAGGCCCCCTGACCACCCCGGTGGGAAAAGGATTTCGCAGTGTCAACGTGACCCTGCGCCAGGAACTGGACCTTTACGCCAACGTTCGCCCGGCCCGCAACCTGCCGGGGGTTGAAACCCGCTACAGCGGGGTGGACCTGATCATAGTACGGGAAAACACCGAGGATCTGTACGCCGGGATTGAGCACCGGGTAGGCAGAAACGCCGCTGAAAGCATCAAGATTATCACCCGGGAGGCATCCACCCGGATTGCCCGCTTTGCCTTTGATCTGGCGAAGCGCCAGGGGCGCAAGAGAGTCACCGCCGTCCACAAGGCCAACATCATGAAGCTGTCCGACGGGCTTTTTCTGGAGTGCGCCCGGCAGGTAGCGGAAGAATACCCGGAGATCACTTTTGACGATATGATCGTGGATGCCATGTGCATGAAGCTGGTTCAGACACCCGAGCTTTACGATGTGCTGCTTTTGCCCAACCTCTACGGCGACATTGTTTCCGACCTCTGCGCCGGCCTGGTGGGCGGCCTGGGGGTAGCCCCGGGCGCCAACATCGGTGACGACGCGGCAGTCTTCGAGCCGGTGCACGGCAGCGCCCCCCGCCATGCCGGCAAAAACAGGGTCAATCCCCTGGCAACACTCCTTTCCGGTGTGCTTATGCTGAGGCACCTGAACGAGATGGCTGCCGCCGACCTGATTATGGCCGCTGTAATCCGGGTATTGGAAGAAAAGAAGAGCCTCACTTACGACCTTGGAGGCAGCGCCGGCACCAGCGACATGGCCGACGCAATCATCAAGGCCATGGACACAAGGTAAAGAAGTGACAGGGGATGGTTTGAACGCGCCGGTCAAAGACGGCAGCACCCTGGTCCACAGCTCCGCCTTTGACCCAGGTTAAGAAGCCCGGTGTTGTAATTCCGCACGCCGGGCTCTGTGCGGGGGCGAGCCGGGTAAAAGGTATCCCTATTAACCCTGATGATATTACTAGACATTAAAAACACGGCCCGGTTTTTTAAGACTGACCGGCCGTGTATTTTTATGATCCGTCCTAAAATCCTAATCCCTGGAAAGCACGCCGGCCCCGGCCAGTGTATCCCTCAAAGATTCATTATTTCTAGCAATCATTTCAGATATGGCCCTCAGCAGAGCCTCATTGGCGGCACTCTCGAGCGAGCTCTTTAATACTGCCGCGTTATTGAATAATTGACTGTTTGCAAATATTTTACCGGTGAAATCGTTGCTTGTATTCATATATTCTTGATACCCGATCTCAAACAGTTCCAGAGCAGATAATCCAAATTTTTTCAAGGTAACACCTCCCCTCCTTTGAGCTAAAAGCCTGACAGCTGAACAATTCGACAATAAGAAATTAATACCTGTTAATGATGCCGGTTAAATGAGCCCGACTGTTTTAGTAATCCGCCGCCGGGCCAAAAACAAGCAAAACCAGGGAGCATAGTGCATAAAACGTTTCCCTTCCAACCATACTAAGGAAGACGCAAATTTCTTGGTATTTTCCTGGGAGGTGAATATTTTGGCAAACCGGAGCAGGTTCGGGGATGACCATGCCCGGCTGAAGGCCATGCATGAGGCTGAAAGACCTGATGGAGTCGTGGTGGACCCTGTACCCATTACCGCCGGCGAGGAAGTCACTGTATTATACAAAGGGGCACTGGCACGGGAAGGTCAGGAACAGGTATACCTGCATTATGGTTTCGGAAGGCACGACAACTGGCGAAATATTTCAGATCTGCGAATGGAGAAAACCGGCTGGGGTTGGGTAGGCAGTGTTGTTATGCCGGAGTACGAAGGACGCTTCAATATGTGCTTCAGGGACGATGCCTATAACTGGGACAATAACAATAGAGTCGACTGGAGCTTTCAAATTCATAACGGGAGCCAACGCTACTAAAAGGTCAATCCCCGCTGTTAGCCCGGTGGGGATTTTTTTAAATGAATGAAAAAGTCTGTTGCATTTGTTCTCTACGAGGTACCTGATTTTAGGTTTTTAAATCAAAGAAAGTATTTTTTTAATGGTTTATGGCTCTTGCCTAATTCTTTGTTAAAACAGGAAGGGGACATTGTTCCATGAGAGTATTAATGCTGTCCTGGGAATACCCGCCTAAGAGCGTAGGCGGGCTGGCCCAGCACGTCTATGATCTCACCAATGCCCTGGCGGCAAACGGGGTGGATATCCACCTGATCACCTCGGGGGGGGCAGGGGCGCCCCATTTCGAACAGATTAACGGAGTAAAGGTACACCGGGTCGAACCCTACCGGGTATCATCGCCGGATTTCGTGACCTGGGTGGCCCAGTTCAATGTGGCCCTGCTGGAGAAGGCCATACCCCTCATGGCCAGTAACGGTGATATTCACATCCTGCACGCCCATGACTGGCTGGTGGCATACGCCGCCAGGGCCATCAAGCACGCTGGACGGCTGCCGCTTGTGGTCACAATTCATGCCACGGAATTCGGACGCAATAACGGTCTGCACAATGACACCCAGAGACATATCAGCGATATCGAATGGTGGCTGACCTATGAGGCCTGGCGGGTAATCTGCTGCAGCCACTTTATGGAAGACGAGGTGAGGCGAGTCTTCCAACTGCCCCAGGACAAGATCGCCGTCATTCCCAACGGGGTTGACGCCGGCAACTTCAAAACAGCCAGTAAAAGGGCGCGGCGCAGCGACTATGCCGCCCCGGACGAGAAAATTATTTTTTACGTGGGGAGGCTGGTTCAGGAAAAGGGTGTTCAGGTGCTCCTGGATGCTGCCCCTGAAATTCTTGCCCAATATCCCCAGGCAAAATTTATCATAGCAGGCAAAGGACCCTTTTTGGACGCACTAAAGAGGCAAGCTTCAGTAATGGGCATCGCCAACAGGGTCTATTTTACTGGATATATTCCTGATGAAGTTAGAAACAGCCTTTACAGCTGGGCGGACGTAGCGGTCTTTCCCAGTTTGTACGAGCCCTTCGGAATCGTTGTGCTGGAAGCTATGGCTGCCAGGACGCCGGTTGTCGTTTCAGATTGCGGAGGCATTAGTGAAATCGTCAGACACGGGATAGACGGGCTCAAAGCACAAACCGGCAACAGTCATTCCCTGGCCCAAAATATCCTGGCCCTCCTGAGGCAGCCTCAGTTGGGTGAGTATCTGAGAGATGCGGCTTACCGCAAGGTTACGGAAGAATTTAACTGGAAAGCAATCGCCCACCAAACTGCTTCTGTTTACAGGGAAGTCTGGGAAGCCCACCGCAGTACTCCATGGTCCGCGGAGAGGCATAACGGCATCTTCGGGCGGTTTAACCGCCTGCTGGCCAGATATAGCTAGAAAAGCCGTGGTATAAAGTCATCCCGCCGAGAACACAACAGAGGCTGCAGGTTGCTTGCCCGGTATAGCCGGGGTAAAAAGGGCATACCTTCATAAAAGGAAAGGTGTTATCAGGTTAGGAAACGGAGGTTGGAAATGAAGGCAATTATCATGGCTGGAGGCGAGGGCTCACGCCTGAGGCCCCTTACCTGTGGCCGGCCCAAGCCGATGGTGCCGGTTTTGAACCGGCCGATTATGACGCATATTGTTGAATTATTGAAGAAGTATCATTTTACAGATATCGGCGTAACGCTTCAGTACCAACCGGAAGCTATCCGGGACTATTTCGGCAACGGAGCGGAGCATGGGGTTAATCTACGCTATTATGTAGAAGAAACGCCTCTGGGTACGGCAGGCAGCGTTAAAAATGCGGCGGATTTTCTGGACGAAACCTTCCTGGTCATCAGCGGGGATGCCCTGACCGATCTGGATTTGTCCAAAGCAGTTGAGTTTCATAAAAGACAGGGCGCCCTGGCCACGCTGGTTTTAACCCGGGTGGAGTGTCCGCTGGAGTACGGTGTTGTGATTACCGGTGAAGACGGCAGAATCACCCAGTTTTTGGAGAAGCCTGGCTGGGGCGAGGTCTTCAGCGATACGGTCAACACCGGCATCTATGTTCTGGAACCGGAAGTCCTGGATTATTTCGCGCCGGGCCGGAAGTTCGACTTCAGCAAGGACCTCTTCCCCCTGCTGTTGAAAGAAAAGAAACCATTATTCGGGTTGGACCTGCCGGGCTACTGGTGCGATATCGGCAACCTTCAGCAGTACCTGGAGGCTCACCACGATGTTCTTGCCGGAAGGGTCCGGATTAAGGTCCCGGGAACAGAAATTTCACCCGGGGTTTGGGTAGAGGAAGGCGCCTTTGTGGATGCCGGCGCTTTGCTCAAAGGCCCGGCTCTGATTGGTGCCAATTGCCGGATAGGGAACCAGGCCCGGATCGAACCTTATACGGTCCTCGGAGGCGGTTGCCTGATTCAGGAAAGGGCTTCCCTCAAGAGAAGCGTTCTCTGGGATAACGTTTATGTTGGCACAGGGGCAGCCTTGAGGGGCGCAGTCCTGGGCAGCCGGGTGCGGGTAAAGGCCGGCGCCGGGATTTACGAGGGGGCCGTGGTGGGAGATGATTCCCTTATTCGCGAAAACTGTATCATCAAGCCCGATGTTAAACTGTGGCCCAACAAGCTGGTGGAAACAGGGGTCACTGTGCAGCGGAGCCTGATCTGGGGTACCTGCTCACCTAAGAAAATATTTGGCTTTGAAGGTATTTCCGGCCTGGTTAACGTGGAAATAACCCCGGAATTTGCCGCCAGGGCCGGTGCTGCCTTCGCCTCTGTCAACGGTCCGGGAGCGCCTCTTGCCGTCAGCTGTGACAGCTATAGCGCTTCGCAAATGATTAAAGAAGCAGTTGCCAGCGGCATGCAGTCATCCGGGGCTGCGGTACTGGACCTGGGAGCCTGCATTACACCGGTGCACCGCTACGGTGTGCGTGCTCTGAAATGCAAGGGAGGGGTGCATGTAAAAATTTCGCCTCTGACTCCAGATAAGGTTGTTATGGTTTTTAGCAACTCTTTAGGTGGCAACATCTCCAGGGGGCAGGAACGTAAAATTGAGAACGCCCTGGCCAGGGAAGACTTTCTGCGGGCTGAAACCGGCCAGATCAAGAAGCCGGTTGATGCGTCCGGAGTCGCAGACAGGTATATTTCTGCCATCTGCGGGGACCTTAGCCCGGGTATGTTGAGGGAAGCCCGGTTTAAGCTGATGCTGTGCTACGACCAGTCGAATCTCGAAAAATTCGTCCGTTCCCTCTGCCGGGAACTGGGGTTTACCCTGGAAAGCTACGGTTCAGAAGAGCATCCTGGCTACCGTAACTGGCATTCCCACCAGGAAATGCTGCCTTCCCTGGCCCGGGGGGTGATGGAGAGCGGTGCCGCTGCCGGGGCCGTACTTGACCCCAACGCCGACCACCTGATCATGATTGACGAAAGGGGGCAAGTCATACAGGATGAAATGCTCACAGCCCTGCTGTCTTTGATTATCCTAAAAGGGCAGGGGGGGACGGTTGTTGTCCCGGTCACTGCGCCCAGGGCTATTGAGGCGCTGGCAGAACGTTACCGGGGCAGGGTCGTGCGGACCAAAACTGCCCTGCAAGATTTCCTGGAAAAAGTGATGGAGCCCAATAATCAACCGGGTTTGGCGGGAGTCAGCGGTATCTCCCGGTTTTTCCTGCACTTTGACGCCCTTTCCGCCCTGGCCAGGGTGCTCGACTATATGGCCCGGAACCGGGCAACCCTTTCTGCGCTGGCCGGTGAAATCCCCTCCTTCTTTATGGACAGGAGGGAGGTACCCGTGCCCTGGGAGTCCAAGGGCAGGGTAATCAGGAGCTTGATTCAGGATCCTCCGGCAGGCCGTCTGGAATTGCTGGACGGGGTCAAGGTCTATCACCGGGACGGTTGGGCCCTGGTGCTTCCCGATCCCGATGAACCGGTCTGCCGGGTGTTCAGCGAGGGCAGCACCATGGAGATTGCTGAGTCCCTTACGGATTTCTATATTGATAAAATCAGCAAAATCGCTGGAGCTAAAATCTGAAAGGGATTACTGTTC